>Ga0208313_100071_pt1 | contig 34891 bp, 40 predicted proteins | sample OSP_15_2_FD_187142 | JGI IMG/M metagenome (GOLD analysis project Ga0208313, IMG submission 187142) | Extremophilic microbial mat communities from Yellowstone National Park, USA - OSPB_Slides-mat_host_7_15 (SPAdes) (version 2) | ecosystem: Environmental > Aquatic > Thermal springs > Hot (42-90C) >... | reverse complement strand
GTAAAAATGGGAGATTAGAAGCTTTGTTGGAAGGGACTATTATTACAAAATTAAGAACGGCTTCCGTATCAGCCTTGGCAACGGAATATTTAGCAAGAAAAGATTCAGAAATTTTAGGTATATTTGGAAGCGGAGCACAAGCTGAATCGCATGCATTAGCAATAACTAATGTTAGAGAAATTAAAAGAATTAAAGTTTATTCAAGAAATGAAAAAAGAGCAAAGAAATTTTGCGAATTCATTGAAAAATCCCTATCGATTAAGACGGAATATGCTTCGCCAAACGAGGTTGCGAGTTGCGATATAATTGTAACAGCAACAACATCTCCTGTTCCAGTATTCGATGGTAAACTTTTAAGAAAAGGAGCTCATATCAATGCAATAGGTTCATTTAGACCTGAAACAAGGGAGATCGATGATGATGCCATTATAAGGTGCAATAAAATCGTGGTTGAGTCAAGAGAGGCTGCTCTTTTTGAGGCTGGAGATTTAATTATCCCGATTAAAAAAGGATTATTAAATGAAAATTCAATTATCGAAATTGGAGAGATTTTAACAGGTAAGAAAAAGGGGAGAGAAAATGCGGATGAAATAACATTGTTCAAATCTGTTGGACTGGCCATAGAAGATTTAGCTATCGCAAATTACTTGTATAACGAGGCCATTCGAAAGAATATAGGAAAAAATGTAGATATTTTTTACTATGAGAAATTTGGATAACGAGATAAAAGATAAGGAAGAAACGATAAAACGCCTAGAAAAATTGTTGAAGGAAATAGAAAAGGACCTTCAGACTATATATAAGCTTGAAGAGGAAGCCGAATTATGCATGAAGAAATTGAATCTTTGAGAAAGCTTGCAAAACTGAGTTCTAAAGAAGCTTCATTAAGATTAAAAATATATGAAAAATTCATGGAAGCGAGAAATGAAGTTATAAGATTAGGAGGAATGATCGCTTTTTGTGAAAGAATAGAGCCTGAGAAGGCTAAAAAATTAAGGGAAACTTATCTAATTTTGTTTGAAAAATATGTAGCTAAAAAGGAATATTAATCATAAGAAACAATTTTGAAACTCAGAAGAGGATTGAAAGTGAGTGGTTACAATATTAAGAAGCTTAAGAACTTAAACTCAGAAGAGGATTGAAGGTTGTACCAATATGGGAAGTTACCGGAACTTTTCTTATTTTATACGTTCTGACTTCCTCCACGCCTTGAAAAGTTCGAGAGTTCCCTTTTCAAAGCGATTCATCGTTCCCCTCAATTGATACGTAGCTACATATCGCATATGAGGGGCAGTAAGTAGCTAAGAGACCCACCCATTTATATCTCAGGATCCCGAATAAAATTAACAAGTGGGATCCTCATTGAAAAACAAAATTAAAAATTCACTGATTGTTCCTCTTTAAGTCCATAAAGCCATCTATCAAGCTTAAGAGGAACGTAACTGAATTTTCTAATAATTCTTATAAATAAATATTTAAGTTTATTCATCTCTGCTCTTAAGAACAAGCTTTCATTTATGTAATTATCTACCACAAGGTTACCCTAGGATTTTTGTTAAGAAGTTACCACTTTATAGCTGAAAACCTAGCTATGTTCCAAGTAGCTTAGAATAGTAGCTAAAGAATTAAAACTTCAATAACGATTTTATTTAAAAGAAGAGAAATATGGAAGAATTAGTAAGAAAACTAGAGAAAAGATCCATGCGTTTCCTTTTTAATGCTGAAAGGGATTTAAAAGAAGGAGAATTCGATTCAGCAATGTTTAATGCTGATCAAGCATTGCAACTTTTTTTAAAATCGAAGATTTTAGCAAAAGGTATAGAATTTCCTAAAACTCACCAGATAAGAAAACTTTTAGAATTGTTATCTAAATTAGAAAATAAACCTTTAGATTTAAGCAAAGAAGAAGAAAAAATTTTAGAAATGCTGGAAGAAGCGTACATCTCCTCTCGCTATTTACCTTTTTCGTTTTCCGAAGAGGATGTAAATAAAGCACTAATGTTTGTTAAAAAGTTGATGAGCTTTTATGGAAAAAGTTTATGAAATAGCATTAGAATTTGTTAGAGAAAGGGAAGAAACTTTCAAGAATGCTTGGAATATAATCAGGAAGATAAAAGAAGCATCGATTGAAATTTTACAAGAAGCTAAAATATATGTTTTTGGAAGTTTTGCAAGAGGCGATTATAAAATTTATTCCAGCGATATCGACATTTTAATAGTTTCAGATAAGATCAGCGATAGAATGATGGAAAGAGCTGGAATAATAGTGGATATCAGAAAAAAGGCTAATGCGAATTACATTTTTCAAATTCATTTAGTGAATAGCAAGGAATTTAAGATCTACAAAAGGTTTGTTGATAAACTAATAGAAGTTTAAATATGTTGTACAGTTGCTCATGAATTTAGAAAGAAGATGGCTAGCTATCAAAATCGCTGAGAATGTCTCGAAAAGTTGAATATGAAATAACACAGATCGAACTAACTTCTCCCGCCCTTAAGGGCGGACTTTCAATTGTGTAAAGGTCGGTAAAATTAAGGCTTACATACTTCATTTTAGATTGCATGGAATATCTGCTATACTAGGAAGCCAGAAATAGTATCTAAGTTTCTTTCAGAAATATTAAGTTTGAGAGGTTTATATGTGGTTAATCTTTCATGTTCGAAATCAACATAAAGAATGTTATTTTTTGGATTTTCTATATTAACGTTTTGACGAATTGAAAATTCTATAAGTCTTTTTAGCTTGTCTAAGACCTATTATGGAGATGATCATATCTATCTCAATTAGTACTTCTTGATTTCTTTCAATCAATTCAGGCAACATCTTGTTTTTCCATTCGCTTATGACAATCTTGAAATCTTCTTCTCTCATAATACTGTTTTAGAATGGAAAGAAATGTAAATAATTTTGTTCAAGTTTGGAACAAAATTTCGCCTTAAATACTATAAAGATATCGTTTCACATGTTTTTCTTCTTTATTCTCCTTAAAAGCAAAACTTGCAACGTATAACCGTCTCATATCGAATTTTTTTACTTTATCATTTTTATATTAAAGCATAATAGCGTAAAGTTATTAAGCCTAAATACATTAATCAGTTACAGGGGTGTAACTTGGTTACAGGGGTGTGATTATGCTGTTTGAACCTAGACCTAAGGAAGCTCGTAATGAATTATTTAATAGAGAGAAGGAACTTGCAGACTTAGGATTTTATATTAAGAACGGTTCTCCTCTAATTCTATGTCTCGGTGTAAGAAGAATAGGTAAAACATCGCTATTAAAAGTATTTCTTAATGAGAACAATTACCCGCATATTTACATCAATGCGAGAAAACTCTCAGAATACCAGTATAGTGTGTCAGGTCTCTATAAGCTATTTTCTGAAGCTTTCAATCAAACTAGAATTTCTAGTAAACTTGTTAATTACTTGAAAAGTCTTAGAGGAATTAAAATAAGTGCATTAGGAACAGGATTTAATATCGAATTTGATTGGAAAAGAAGAAGTCCTTCGTTAACTTCCCTCTTAGAAAGACTTGATGAGTATGCTAGTGAAAGGAATACATATTTCCTCATAGTTATAGATGAGGTTCAAGAATTGAGGTTTCTGGGAGGATACAATAAGCTAGACTTCAGACAAATCATGGCTTATTGTTATGATAATTTACGCAACATTAAGTTTGTTTTAAGTGGCTCAGAGGTTGGGTTGCTCTACGACTTTCTTGAGTTTGACAACTATACTAGTCCTCTTTATGGAAGGGTAAGAGATGAAATTGTATTAAGTAGATTTTCGAAAGAAGATTCAATAAGGTTTCTAGAAGTTGGCTTTAATGAAGTAGGAATGCATCCGCCAATGAATATTTTAGAAGAAGTTGTTAATGTGTTGAATGGAACACCTGGTTGGCTTGCATTCTATGGATATAAGGCTGTTCAGAACAAGAGGTTTGATGTATTAGACAAAGTATTAGAAGAAGCCATAGAGATGGCTAGCGGCGAATTAAATAAAATCATAATGTATGGTAAGCTTTACAAACATATTCTAAGAGCTGTTGCTATGGGATATAAGAATTGGAGTGCAATAAAGAGAGCTGTTGAAGTCTGGACAGGTACGCGTGTTCACAATAAAACACTATATCATAGCTTAGGTAGATTGATGGGTCTAAGTATATTAGTAAAAGAGAATGAAAAATACGAATTTGTAGATCCAATACATAGAGAGGCGGCTAAGAAATTAACGCTTTAATGTTTAATAAAAGAAGCAATCCTTACTTTTATCTAAAAGCTACACCGCAAACTTCTGGAAAGGTTATTGCATATACGATTATTTGAATCTTTTTGCTTTTAAAACGTTCTGACTTCTCCCCGCCCTAGAAGACGAGGCTTTCAATTGTATAAGTTAAATTATTAAAATATTAAATCTGATACTTTTCAATTCTAAAAATTTTAACGAAAATACTAGCTTTTTTCCTCCAACCATTCATGATATTCTGTTATAGGAAGTTCAATATCTTGTTGCCAGAGAAGGGCATTCAATTCACCCCTGTGTTCTGACCTCCTTCCCACCCTAGAAAGGTGAGGGTCTCCTTTTAGAGTAGCTCATTGGTTTCCAGCATTGATTCGGAGCTACATCTCGCATTTGCTGGACATTAGAAGGATCAGAGCTTCCCCCATTTTATCTGGTTTAAATAAACCTTCATATAAAGGGTTGCCAGCCCTATATCTGGATTCTATAAAGAATCCTTCATATAAATTAAACAATTGCAATGCTGAATGCTCCTTCCTAAGTCCCATAAAGCCCTCTATCGAGCTTAGGAGGAACGTCACTGAATTTCCTAAGAGAAATTTAAATTCTAATTATTTAAGCCTATTCATCCCGCCATAAATGGCGAGGTTTTCATTTATGTAACTACATTTTCCAAATCATCTTCGCTTAATTTATCAATCGTATAGCTAACCGGATTAATTTTTACTATATAGACAGAAGCGTTTCTAGTGATAATAAGCATATATTTTCACTATTTGTTCAATACACACCCTATAATTACAATTGGCAAGATAATAAGGAAGATTTTGAGAATGTAATATTTGACAAAATAAGAGAATTTGCTCCCAACTTTAAACCTATAAACTAGATTGAATATTTATGGATACAAAAGGTTCTTTAGAAGGCTTATTATCAAGCAAATCTCTAAAAGCTTTCTTTTTCTACATACTCAATACTTGGCAGTATTAATGCTAATGCAATATGTTGCGGTTGCAAACTTTTGCCTAAATCTAAATAATTTGGCAGTTCTTCAATTTTATTCCTGGGATTTTAAATGATACTCCTCTTGCTTTTATGTTTTAATTTTGTTTAATATCTCTGTCGGTTGTTCATCTTCATCAATAAGCTTAAGAAATGTTGTCTTCACATCTACATTAGATACTATATACTTCGCTTCATATACTTTACCATCCTTTGTCTCAATACCAATAGCTTTATTGCATTTAACCAATATCTTCTTTACTAGCTTGGAAGGAAATATGCTAACGCCTAAATCAATAGCGCATTTTTCTTAATGCTTCTGTAAGTCCTCCCATACCACCTTTTACATAACCCCAACTACCTTTTATTCCATTAACTTCTCCCATTAAATGATGAGCTAAAAGATAAGCACTGCCTGGCATAGAAGGAGTTATATAAGATCCAATAATTGCATCTTCGCTCAACGCTGCTTTCAATTCATCAGATTCAAAATATTCATCCAGTAAACTTTTTGCATCAGAGAGGATAACTCTTTGAAAATCTTCTATGCTAAAATCATTTAAATTAATCTTTTTACCTATTTCTTCAAGTAAAAGCAAAATTTCTTCTGCGTTAAATATAGAAATTGGTTGCCTTAAAGATAATACATTTACTATTTCAACAAAATTGGACCAAAATTTATTCCATATTTCGTATGCAATCGCGTCTTTAGATGAAAACTTTGATATCTCCTTCTTGCTCTTTTCAATATCAAAGGTTAAACGTTGCAGTATAACATTTATTAGCTGTAAAGCTAGTATTTTAATATGATAAATGTAGGAATTCATTATAAAATTAAAAAAGGTTATGAAAAAGATTTTGAAAATACATTTTCTAATATTCTTAATTTTCTTAAAGAAAATTATCGAGGTTTTATAGACGCAAAACTTTATAGAAGAGTCGATGAACCAAATGAATACATGATTTATTCAGAATGGGATTCTTTAGAATCATTCAAGAATTTTATAGAAAGTGACGCTTATAAAAAAACAATAGAGTATGGAAGAAGTATAGTTGAAGGAAGACCTAAGCACAGAATTTATAAAGAAATACAGAGTTAAACATTTCTTTCAATTTTTTTAAAGTAGAAGTAAAAATAATAAGCTAGAAATATACCTACCAATGTTCCACCTATGATAGTTGCTTGAAACATTGCAACTTGTATGGCCGAATTCGGGAAGTAATCTATCACGTTAATTTTTCCTCCAAATAAATATGGAAGGATGGCTTTTTCAGTTATACCCACTGTTAAACTCATAAGAATCAAGTAAAGAATTTTATTTCTAGCATATTTTCTAGTATAATAGAATTGATTCATCACAGGGATTATTAAAGTGAAAACAATAGGAAGGATAAGGTAATTGTAAAATTTGAAATTTGTGAAGTAAATAAAAGATAAAGAATTCATCAATACTCCAAACACTGTCAAAGATAAAGATAATTTGTAATTCTTCTCAACTCTGAAGAAAGAATGTGCTAGACCAAAATAAATTAAAGCACTTCCTAACACGAATCCAGCATCTGGCCAATATGATAAATATTGGAATAAATCAAAGCTATAATTGTTTAAATCAACTCCTACACCAGAGATTAAAGAGCCATAAGCAATTAATAGCAATGTTCCTAATATGAGCGTTACAAATCCATATAGTTTATAAAGCTGTTCTTCAGTTATTGCGAAAGTTTTTCCAATAAATTCAGCAAATATTATGAAACCATTTCTTGCTCCGTATACAAATATGAATAACAATATGTAAGGTATGTAGACATAAGCTAATATTGGTATAAGGCTGGGTACCAAGGCTTCTACATTTACTACGTAAAATACTAAGAACGTTCCAGTTATTTCCCATATCGGAACAATAAATTTCTTTATTTCTTCATTTGTTTCTTTGTAGTAAAAAATAAGCATAGATCCTGCCATAAGTTCAGTCGATGCTATAGTAAAAAATATTGCAAATATTGAAGCATTGAAAAATAATTCTAAATTTTCAAGAAGTGTCATACATTAGAAATTTCCTCTACTTTAACTTTCAAAATCTTAAGAATATACAAAATAGTAATTGGTATTGATACTAAATAAAAGACCATTATACTAAATCCTATTGGTATAATAACGCTTGATACATTAGCAGCTTCTTCTACAGTCATTACATTGTAAATTATCCATGGCTGTCTTCCAACTTCATTGGTAACCCATCCTGCATCGTAAACTGCCATTGCTAAGAATCCTGATATTATCGAGCCATTTATTATCGTTCTTTTGTTAAAAATATCTTTCTTAAAGATTATAGAGACGAATAATATTAAAGCAAAGATACCCAAAAGAATACCACCAAAAACCATTAGATCGAATGTTAAATGAATATACAAAGGTGGCCATAAGCTAGCAGGATATTCATAAAGTCCTGGCAAGTATCCATTTCCGCTGGGAAAATAAGCTAATAAAGACTGAAGGTTGGGTATTGAAATATAGAAATAAGTTGAATTGTTATAGTATAATCCTCCTATTAATTCTGGAGCATTGCTAGTAGCAGGATAAAAGTTCAATTCAATAGCTGCATATTTTAATGGTTGTTCAGTAAGTAACATTAGTTCAGTAAAATGACCACTAATTCCTGCTAAGAGAATCGAAATCCCTGCAAATATTGAAGATGTTTTCATTCCGTTTTTCATAATCTCAGCAATTCTATCCTTGGTTTTTTTGTAATAATATGAAAAGATAGCTAGCATCATAAATCCTGCAGCTGCATATGTTGTTGTAATTACATGATATTCTTCGCTCCATGTAGAAGGTCCGTTAAATACTGCCCAAGGGTTAACGTCTGTTATTTTACCTGTTGATATAAAATTAGCAATGTTAAAACCTGTTGGTGTGTTCATAAAAGCATTTATCATAGTTATTAATATTGCAGATGAAGCAGTTCCTATGATTACAAGAATTGAAAGGAACCAATGTGCATATAAATTTTTAAAATTTTCCCAAAAATAGAAATACATAATTAGTGCTATTGTTTCAAGGAAAAACGCAAAAACTTCTACATAAAAAGGTAATATAGCTACTTGACTAGCTACAGCCATAAATTTTGGGAATAAAGAAAATAGTTCGAATGCAATCAAAGTACCGCTAGCTGTTCCAAACGCGAAAGATAGAACAAGTGCTTTAGCAAGTTTTTTAGCTAATACTTTATATTCTATCTTTTTACTTTTAATATACCTAAGTTCATATATTGAGACAAGAATCGAAAGACCCATCGTAATAGTAACAAATATCATATGAAAAGCCATTGAAAGAGCAAAGAACAGCCTATCAAACGTAACAGGGTCTAACATTCTATGAAAATTTTAATCTACATAATTTATAAATATAGCGTAATCATAAAGTTATAGTAATAGACATCAATTCAGGATAATTTAGCTAAAATATTTATAAATATCATAATTCTAACATAAATATTATTCTGTATGACAATATTTTCATATAAATATAAATAATGCTTTTTCTATACAATATTAAAAATTTTTTCTAATTAATAATATTTCAATTATCAGTGCTAAGTAAGTTTAGATATAAGATTATTCTGAACTAGGACTGTTGATGATTTTACCTAATGCCTCCAATACCTAATTTCCAAAAATATTTATATAAAAAGGTTTCCAATTTTATCAATGAATAATAATAATTTAATAGTCGTTTAAATCAAATTTTTAATTGTTAACAAATTGCAATGCAAGCATCAAAAATTAAGCAAGAAATTAGGAAAAGAGTTTGGGATTTTATGGAAAAAAATAACATAGCTACTTTCCCAAGGCCTGTTTATAATAGGATACCTAATTTTGTAGGTTCAGATAAAGCATGCTTGAAAATTTCAGAATTAGATATATTCAAGAAAAGTAAAGTTATCAAAGTAAATCCCGATGCTCCTCAAAGGAAGATAAGAGAAATTATATTGAAGGAAGGAAAAACGCTGGTATTTGCTACACCTAGATTAAAAGAAGGCTTTTTAATAATAGACGGATCAAAAATTAATTCTTCAGAAATAAGAACAGCCTCTACGATAAAAGGCGCTTTTTATTATGGAAAAAAATTACATCCCAGTGAATTGCCAGTTGTCGATTTAATAATTTCTGGTTCTGTAGCTGTTACAAAGAACGGAGAAAGGATAGGTAAAGGGGAAGGATATTCTGAATTAGAATTCGCTATTCTGCTACATTATAAAAAGATTGATAAAAATATTACAATAATAACCTCAGTTCACGAATCACAAATAGTAGATTTTATTCCACTAGAACCATTCGATGTTACGGTTGATATAATAACAACCCCAACGAATGTAATAAAAGTTGAAAGAAGAGCGGAAAGGCCAAATGGAATTTTGTGGGAATTTTTATCTAGTGATAAGATTGAAGAAATTCCTTTGCTTAAAGAACTTAAATTTCAAAATTATAGCTAAATGATTGACTAATTTAACTAAAAGGGATTTAGAATGCAAATCCCTCTAAGGCTTTTCTTCTTCTAACCCTCTTTTTTGCCTCATTTACTATATATAGAAATTCCTCAGTTGTTAGTTCTGTGATTCCTTCATCGCAATATTTCCCAGTTATTTGTTCAATTAATTTGTCTATTTCTTCTCTTTCTTCATGTGTAGATTCTATTCCCAAAGCTTTCAATAATTCCTTAACTTTAATGCTCATTTATTATGAAAATATTGAATAACAAATTTATTTCTTTATACATTTGTTAAAAAATAGTTATATTCAATGAAGAAATATATGAGGCCAAAAAATTCAATCTTAAACTCAAAAGAGGATTGAAAGAAAGTTACTGTATCGATCAAAGAAATCTTTAATCAGCTTTTCTAAGTTTTGCATTTCCTTCTCAACTTCATCTGGACTCTTTATTTTTCCTCTTAGAGAATAATACTCGTTTAACTTACCATTTATCATGTAATATAGCCAGTATCTATAGGCATCTATTACGTGAACGAAAATATCTACCAAGCTTGGAAAAGAAGCTCCTCTGTCTTTATATCTTTCTTCTTCAGGCAACTCCTTAAAAATCTTTTCAAAATATTTTCTCCTTACAAACGTATTATAATCAAAAAACTCTTTAATTAGATCCAACTGTTTATCCATGATTTTTATTCCGGCTTAACACTAATATTCTTTCAGGGATTGAAGATTACTCTTTTAAGCAATAAGTTAGAATTAAGAATTACTTATTCTATTCTTCTGATTAAGCTGATTTATCCATGCTCTTTTAAGATCTCTCTAATTAAGACAAAGATCAAATTTTACTACTTGTCAATATATTGACTAGATTCTTCAATAATCTTGTCAATATCAAGTCTAATTGAGGATAATCGGTACTGAAGACTTAATTTTCTAATCAATCTAGTTAAAAAAGCCAAGAAATAACTTCAGATTAATCTATGAAATATTTAAGAATTAATTTAACTGAGGAAATTAAAAAGAGATACTTAATTAAGCAAAATTAAAAAGCCTGATTCTGTTTTAAGAATTGAAACAATTTGGATGCCACGATTACTTTTCTTTTAAGAAAAAACCATTTACAAGAAACTTTGATACAATAAGCCTAATAAAAAATAAAGAAGGGTTGTTAATTAATTATAGTTGATTTAAACATGACTCTGATCAGTTCGCTCAAACCTTTATCTAAAGGTCAAGAAGAACTTTATGAGGCTTTAATCAGTGGAAAGTATAATATAGTGGGAATATTTGGTCCTACAGGAAGTGGCAAATCTCTTTTCTCAATAATTTATGCATTGAATGAAATAAGCGAAGGAAGATATAAGAAGTTCGTAATTCTAAAGCCAATCATCGATGTGGTTACCAAAAAGGAGATAACACCACAAGAACTAAACAGTTACGAAAACATAATTTTAAGCTACATAAAAGACGTAACGGGAGGATTTATAGACACTTCTCTTATAGATAATTTTTATAAACAAGGAAAAATCGAGATACTAGATACGAGGTTCCTAAAAGGAAGAACTTTTGATGACTGTGTTTTGTTTGTTGATGAGATACAGTTGATGAAAATTGAGAGCTTAATAGAAATCATTCTTAGAGTTGGAAAGAACAGTAGGCTTTTAATAGCTGGAGATCCTATTTTTCAAGCTCTCCAAGAAGCTACAGAAAACGATCCTTCATCAATTGTTAGAGAAATATTGTTAAATGAAGAAAATGCAAAGGTTATAGACTTAGGAATAAAAGATATTGCGAGATCTGGAGCAAAGAAGGGGATGAAACTTTTAATTGAATATAAATTAAGATCAAGAAAATTGAATGAAACTGAACAGAAAGCAGTTGATATTTCTAAAATTCACTCTCCTGATGCAGATATTGTAACCGTTGTTGATTTAATTGAAAGTAAAAAGCATTTTGGACTAGAAAAACTTCAAAATATTCCAGATCTTCTTATCATAGTTAAAGAAGGCCACTTTGGAAGGATGGTTGGTAAAGGAGGAGAGAGAATTAGTAAGATAGAAAAGGATTTGACAAAGAAAATAAGAACTGTAGAATTGAATTTAAATTTTAAAGACTACATAAGAGCTTTGCATCCATTGCCTTGGATTATTAAACATATAGAAGATGTTGATTTCAAAGGAAATCAACTAGTTGTATCGGTAAAAAAGGAATTTGGAGCGTTCTTAGGTCAAAAAGGAGCATATGTTTTGTTTTTGGATAATGCTTTTCAGAAATTACTAGGAGTGAGATTAAGAGCTATAAACCTATCTGAAGAAAAGCGTGATGAGCACTAAATTTTTTATTATATGTTATTTTTCAAACATGCTCATAAATTAAACCTTGAAAGCTTTGTTCATGAAAGTCTTAAACATGATTATTAAATAAGAAATATGTATTAAAAACAAATTATAATAATTAGTTAGAATTAATTCAAAATGAACCCAATCCCTAAATATAAAACAATTCGTATAAAAAATTTTAAGAGCTTAAAAGAAGTTGAACTAAAGTTAAGTAAATTTAATGTCGTTATAGGCTCAAACGCTACAGGAAAAACCAATCTGCTTGAGGGAATACATTTGGCAAATCAAGCTGTATACCCAATATCTTACCCTCCTACAACTTTTCAAAGATGGTGGGGATATAAAAATGCTGTTTATATGATGAAAGAAGAATTACCTATATCTTTCTTTATTGAAGCAGAACTAGCAAAATATAATATAAACTATGAATTCATACTCACAGGTTCTGGAGGTCTTCAAAGATTTATACAGGAAAGATTGGAAATCAAGAATGTTCTTAAAATAGAACGTAAAGGAAACTATGTTAGTCTTGAATACGATGAAGAATTTACAAAAGATCCTTATGTAGCTGAAGCTTTAAACAAGCTTAGAAACACACCACAACATTTACAGCAACAAATTCCTGAAATGTATTCAATACTAAATCCTCAAGCGGTAAATTTGGTGGATTTGGGAATCATTCAACTTTCATGGTATCTACAAGATATATATACATCTTCATATAAGCAGATATCTGTTGTATCACCTATTATTAATACCGAAACAGGAGCTCAACCGTTAATGCAATTAATCTTAAGTACTTTATTAAGACCATGGATATACCTAAACGTAGTCCCTTACTTTGCATCACAACCTGTTCCACTCCCCTCTTATCCGCTTCTAGATATTTATGGCGGAAATTTGCCACGAATCCTATTCTCTTTATATCAACATGAAGGAAAATTTCCTGAAACTGTTCAAAGAATCATTGAAAAAATTTTCCCAGAAATATCTCTCCAATTCGAATTTTTACCTGACGGTAGAATAACAATTAAAGCTAAGGAGCAATCTCTAGAGTTTCTTTCGCCAAATCTCAGTGCAGGTTTATTTAAGATACTTACAATATCTACTGCTTTAAGCCTTAAGACAAGTATGCTTCTTATTGATGAACTAGAGAATTCACTGCATCTTAAATCAATAGAAGTTCTTATTGATGAATTTAGAAATTCAGACACCACAGTAATAGTTACTACGCACTCGCCAGCAGTTATTGATCTTTGCAAACCTGAAGAAATCATAATAGCAGAGAAAAAAGGATTCGAAACAATTCTAAAAAGAGAACCAAATCCAGAAGAACTTAAAAAGAAACTTATAGAAAGCGGGGTAAGCTTAAGCGAATATTACTTCTACGGTTAGTAAATTATTGTTAAATTAAAAAATGGTCCAACTATGTGTGTATACAGAAGATACCTACGGTTCTGAATTTATCGAAAAAGTAATCAAATGGCTTAAAAAATTGGGAAAGCTTTCGCAGGATTGTAACGTAGTGAAGAAAGAACATACCTTCGGAAAATATAATCCTTGCAACCCTAAACTTAATCGAATAATTTTAGCTACTTTTGGAAGGTATGATTTGTATATCATATTTGTTGACGCACATGGAAAAATACGAGAAATGGTTAAAGATAATATAAAGTCTCATATCAAAGAATCGATAAAAAAATTTGGTGATAAAATACATATAATTGTTTTCGAATACGAGGCTGAAGAATGGATAACAGCTTCTCTAATAAATCAAACAAACGAACCTTCTCAGTATTTAAAGCAACATTATCGTTATGATAAAAAAGAGATTGCTAAATGGGTTGATAGACTAGACTATGATAAGCTGAAGAACTGTGCAAGTTTTATTGAATTTTATAATGCTTTATTTACTGTCTGCAAACCTAATAAAGTTTCTAATAACTGATTAACTAAGCAACCAATATTAAATAAACTTTTCAATAGTTTGGGGAGGAACGATTTTTTGCCACTACCTATATTGTTCTTGGAAAATGCTTTGCTTTAACTTTTAGTTTTAGAGTATATTTAAATATTATATATATAATACCTATTCACCAATTAGAAAGCATCAATTGACAAAGTTTAATTTTTTCAAAGGACTACTATGATATAAGCTAAGTTAAACTTTTATAACCCCTTAGGTATAATTACTTGAAAATGATATCATATGATTTAAAAATCATTTATTTTGCACTTAAAGACAAAGTAAATCTGTCCTTATTTCTTGCATTATCATCTCTTTTATCTTTAGGTTACATTTATCTTCTTAACTTTTTAGTTATTGGATCTTTTTACATTAGTGAGATTTTCTTAAGTATTTCACAAATAGTGTTTGCAATAATTATAGGAATATTGCTTTCTTTAGTCATAGTATTGAATTATCAGTCTTTTAAATTGAAGTTGCCAACAGTTAAAGGTTCTGTATTAGGAGCAATAATTGCAACTTTTGTAAATGGTTTTTGTTGTTCTCCAGTTATCCCAACGCTTATATCATTCTTTGCCACAACAAGCCCAGCGATAATATTTTTATCTGCTTCAGTGCAAGCATTCTTTGCTTTTAATTACTTGTATTTCTACATTACATCTATTGCTTTGCTTATCTATTCAATTCATAAAATATGCAACAATATTAATTGTTGCGTTTTCAAAAATGAAAAGTAAGAAGCAAAGAAAGAGAAGTAGACTTTGGATAAGCGTTCTATCAATTGCTGTTGTTATTATAGTTTCATACATACTGATTTCAACTTCAGTTTCTTCTAACCCACCTAAGGTTGGAACAAACATTGGAGACTTAGCTCCTAATATTAAGCTTTTTTTAACCAATGGACAAACATTAAATCTTAGCGACTTTAGAGGACAGAATATTTTACTTTGGTTTGTAGCTACGTGGTGCTACTCTTGCCAAGTTGGAGCACAAATGCTTTTAAGCAAATATTATGACTATCTTCATCAAAAAGGCTACATAATAATAGTAGTTGAGCTATATGATGACTTAGGCCAGCCGGGACCTTCTATTGAGCAGTTCGCTCAACAGTTTGGAGGAGGTACAGGAAAGCCTGGATGGTATTATGCAAATTCAACTTTGGATGCTACGTTGACCTATGATCCTAAAGGATATTTGGATATATTATCGATAAATACGGTATAATAAAATATTTAGGATACAATCTTCCAGCTAGTCTTCCTAATATAATTCAGAACTTATAGCAAAGGACTAAAATTAAAATAATGCTAATGCTGTATTCTATTTATGAAGTTCAGTCCCAAGTATATTTTAACTGCAGGATATATCCTTGGTTTCATCAATATAGGGAGTTTAATTCTTGGGATAGGATGGATCATGCTTGGAAATAAGTTTAAACAAAAAGTTTGGTTTGCAACAGGTATATTAGGAATAATTGCATTTGCTACTTTGTTACTCAATGCATATAATCAAATAATCAACGCTTTTAGCTTTGCAATACCCTTTAGTATACCCAAATTCGATAACGACGTAAATCTTTACTATGCCTTATTTGTAACATTCATTGCTTTTTATATCCTTCAGTTAATCTCATTATGGACCGCTTCAGCTGAGTTTGAAACTGGATTAATAAGGGTCTCTTCGATTTTATTCGGAGTTAATTTCATTCTTTTCTTCTTTAACTTAACAAATTTAGTGATAGCAGTAATTGCATCAGTTTTATGCGCTGCAGGCTTTTACTTGCTTAAAGAAAAAAAGAAGAAGATAGGATTGGTTTCTCCTCAATTTTAAATGTTTGATGCTATTATAGTAGGTGCTGGACATAATGGATTAACATGCGCGTGCTATCTAGCTAAGGCTGGATTTAAAGTAGCTGTTTTTGAAAGGAGAGAAATTGCTGGAGGTGCCTGTGTTTCTGAGGAAATTTGGCCAGGCTACAAGCTTTCAACTGGAGCTTATGTTTTAAGTTTATACAAGGAAAAATTCATAGATGAATTGAACCTAAGGAAATACGGATTTGAAGTCTATAATAAAGATCCTTCATTATTTGTTCCTTTTGAAAACAACAAATATATTTTTATCTGGAACGATTCAAGAAAAACTAAGAAAGAAATTTCTAAGTTCTCTAAAAAGGATGCTGAAGCTTATGATAAATGGAATGAAATGTGGTCAAATTTCATTGATATAATTAACATTTTGGCACTGAGACCTCCTATTTCAATTTTTGATGCAGAAGAAGCGCTTGAAATACTTGAAGAAATCGGTAAAAGGATAGATAAGGATAAATTCAGCTTGGAAGACTTTCAGAGAATTTTGCTCAGTGATGCTAAGTCATTATTAGATGAATATTTTGAGTCTGAAGAATTGAAAGCTGCTTTGAGCGAAGATGCAATAGTTGGTTCGTGTATAACTCCTTCAATGCAGGGCAGTGCCTATGTATTAGCCCATCATTTAATGGGAGAAGTTAATGGGATTAAAGGAAGTTGGGGGTACGTTAAGGGAGGAATGGGAGGATTGACATGCGCTTTGGAAAAATGTGCGAAGGATTTAGGAGTTACAATATTTTATTCAACGCCTGTAAAGAAAATTGTTGTAAAAGAGGGAAAAGCTGTAGGAATTGAAACTTATGATAACAAATTTTACGAATCAAAGATTGTAGTTTCTAATGCTGATGTAAAAACAACTTTCTTAAAGTTAATAGATGAAGATGTGCAACCTAAGGAAATAGTTAGAAAGATTAGAAATTTAAAGTCGAGAGGAATTTCTTTCAAAATAGCTGGAATAATAGAAGAACTTCCTAATTATTTGAATATGGGAAAGAAACTACAACACCAACATGTGGCTTCTGCTTTAATTCTTCCAAGTATTGAATATGTAGAGAAAGCTTTTAGAGATTTTCTAGATAAAAAGCCTTCGAAAGAGCCCTTTGTTTCGATAAACATTCAAACAAGCTTAGATCCTAGCGTATCAATCGATGGTAAGCATGTTTTTTCGTTGTTTGTGCAATATGCTCCCTATGAATATGATTGGGAAAATAAGAAGGAAGATTTTGAAAACACGATTTTTGAAAAAATCAGAGAATATGCTCCAAATTTTGTTCCATTTAAATATATTTCGTTAAGCCCTAAAGATTTGGAAGAAAGGTTTGGATTGCCAAATGGTCAGATATTCCAAATTGATATGAGTTTGGATCAGCTGTATAATTTAAGACCTTTAAAGGAATTAAGCAGGTATTCAACTCATATACAAAATTTGTACTTATGCAGTTCTTCAACCCATCCTGGTGGAGGAGTTAGTGGGATACCAGGATACAACGCTGCAATGAAGATCTTGAAGGATTATCGAGGAATAAACAGATAAACTTATATATTATATAATCGATATCGATTTCGATATAGAATGTTTCCTATGCCAATAAGAATTAGGGGAATGTTAAGAAGATGGGTTCTAAATTCTCTAAGAGCTGGGCCAAAAAACGGAGCTGAGATTATAAACGATATAGAAACACTAACCTTTGGTTGGTGGAGGCCTTCTCCAGGATCAATATATCCTTTGCTTGAAAACCTAGTTAAAGAAGGAATTGTGAGAAAAAGAGAAGATGGAAGGTATGAGTTAACTGAAAAAGGAAAAAGCGAAGTAGGCTACTTTTTCGGTTTCCATTTCCCAAGATTTGGAGAACCTAGAACAATTGATGAAATGTTAAATGAGATCAACAGTTATGTTCAATATATGGAGGATTTAGCAGTCAGCAATAAAGAAGTTATTTCAGAATATAAAGAAAAAATAAAAGAAATAATCGCAAAGTTAGAAAAACTAGTGAGCTAAGATGGATAATGAATTCGATGAGAGAATAATAGTTAAAGCTATAAATCTAACCAAGGTGTTCAACAATTCCACCAAGGCTGTAGATAATATTTCATTTGAAGTGTTTAAAGGAGAGGTTTTTGGTCTGCTTGGACCTAACGGCGCTGGAAAAACCACCACAATAAAGATGCTTACTACAGTGTTGCGGCCTACTTCAGGAACAGCTTATATAAATGGATACGATATAGTTAAGGATGCTAGCAGAGTAAGAAGAATGATCTCAGCTGTTCCTCAGGAATTTACTGCAGATGAAGATTTAACAGGTTATGAGAACTTAATATTAACGGCCGATCTTTACGGAATTCCTAGAGAAATTTCTAAAAAGAGGGCAATCGAGCTACTTGAATTAGTTGGTTTAAAGGATGCAGCAAAAAGGAAGGTTGAAACATATTCAGGAGGAATGAGAAGAAGGCTTGAAATAGCATGCGGATTGATAAACAGACCGGTTTTGCTATTCCTTGATGAACCTACTTTAGGTCTTGATGTTCAAACAAGGTATGCAATCTGGGAGTATGTAAAAAAGATAAAAGAAGAATTTGATATGACAATATTTTTATCTACACATTACTTAGAAGAAGCTGATTCTCTATGTAGTAGGATTGCTATCATAGACCATGGAAGAATAGTAAAGATTGGGAGTCCTGAAGAATTAAAAAGAAGTCTCGGAGGAGATTTGATAGAAATAAAAATAGATACTTCAGATATAGATCTTTCTGAATACATATACAGCATCCCTGGAGTTAAAGAAGTAAAGAAGATTGATTCTACATATAGAATAAAAGCTAGTTCTGGAGAGGAGGTTGCCCCTTTGATTTTTGAGTTAATAAGAACAAAAGGCTATACTATACAAAGAGTTTCAATATCGAAGCCATCCCTCGATGAAGCTTATTTGGAAATTACAGGAAGAAGATTAAGAGAAGAACAGAGTAGCTTTGAAGAAATAATGTCATTTAGAAGAACTATAAGAAGGACGAGAGCATGAGAAGCGAAGAATCAAGTATAAGGATATTTCATGGATTGTGGGCATTAACAAATAGAGAACTTAAAAAATGGTATAAAGAACCTGTATTTTTACTTTTATCTTTAATTCAGCCTGTTATTTGGCTGGGTCTCTTTGGAAAATCTATGAATATTGGGGCTATATTTACTGAGCAATCCTTTAACTTACCAGGATTGAATATTCCTAAACAAGTCATAGATGAAATTTCAAAGTATGCATTGCTAAATTCATTTGGAACTACAGATTATTTTTCATTCTTAGCAATAGGAATGCTTGCTTTTGTAAGTGTCTTTACTTCAATAACGACTGGAATGTCTATAGTTTGGGACAGGAGATTTGGAATATTAGATAAACTTTTGAGCACACCGATTCCTAGAGGAACGATAATAATTAGTAAAGTTTTGAACGGTGTTATTAGATCTTTAACTCAGTCAGCTATTGCATTAATAATTGCAATTTTACTAGGCTTAGACCTCACACATTTCAGCTTAATTGGAATATTGGAAACTTTTTCTGCACTGTTTTTAATGACTATAGGTTTAGGTTCCATATTTGTAATGGTAGCAATAAGATCAACTTCATGGCAATCACAAATGGCTGTAATGAATTTGCTCAATTTACCTTTAACATTTACGAGCAATGCAATGTTTCCAATTCAGTTCATGCCTGATTGGCTTCAATATGTAGCAAAAATAAATCCCGTTAGTTATGCTATTGACATATGCAGACAAGCTTTAATTGGAAGCACGGGATTTGCATCTATGACCTTTGAATATGCATATCTTTCAATTTTTGCTTTTATTTTTAGCTTTATTGGTATACTTCTATCTTGGAAAGCATTAAATAAATAAAGTTTAAGAATTTTTCTATAAACAAATGAAAATACTTTGTTTGCACTGTGATAAAGTAGCATATTTGCCGATAAAAAAGGAAATTGCGATCGCTGAGGAAACAGATACTGTGGAGAGGAAATACGAGAATGTACTTTTACTTTTAACAGCTGTGGAGAAAAATGATAATGAAGAAACTGTAAAGAAAATGGTTGAAAATATTAAGAAGGTGATGAAAGAGCTGGGAACAAATAATTTGCTATTATATCCTTTTGCTCACTTAAGTACTGATCTTAAAAGGCCCTCAGAAGCGATTAAGATAATGAACATGCTTAAAGATGAATTATCTAAATTAGCTAAAGTCAATAAAGCTCCGTTCGGTTGGAATAAAGCTCTCGAGTTAAAAACTAAAGGCCATCCTTTAGCTGAAAGATTGCTAACTGCTGATTAATTAAATTAATCAAAAAGATAAATAAGTATTAGAAAAAAATCTATATTGTGTTCAAAGAAGCTGTAAACAAATATGAGATGTTCAGGTTTATAGATAGATTAAACTCTTCAAGAAATTTTGGAGACATTTTTGAACTTGTTAGAGATGTTGTATATAGGGTTTTGAAAAAAAGAAGAGCTGGTCTCTCACTTTATTTGCAGGATATTGAAGCATATATTTTAGCATATCACATTGTTGGTTCAAACATAATCGTTATAAACAAAACAGTTCTTGATTTCTTAATCAACGAGGTTAATGATAGGGAAAAATTAAATGCTTATATTTTCGTTGTTTTGATGCATGAATATCTGCACAGTTTAGGATACTATGATGAAAGACTCGTTAGAAATATCGAGTATGAAATATTGAAGGAAGCTTTTGGTGAAGATCACCCAACTACAAGACTTGTGGGGAAGGATTTGGAAGAAATATTTTCTCAAGTAAGTAGATTAAAATTCAGAAGGCCCACTTATGAATATCAAATAATTAGAGATTTTGACAGATCAAGTACTACGTATATCTTATGAAACTCTTTTTGGTGCTAATACTAAATTAGCTACCGCATCGCATACGCCTACTGAGAAACCTGAAATTCTTCTAAATTCCTTTGCAATCATTGAATAAGAAATAGCTTCAGTAGTTTCTATGTTACCTGTGAAAAGGTAGTTTAATAGCTCATCCTCCAGATCCTTTTGTAAACTCATTATTCTAATTATTTTTACAGCAGATTCAATGTCCCTATTTATTAATGCATTGATAGAACCATTTCTCATATTATATGCACTTTCAGCCATTTTCTGGATAAAATCGTTTGCAACGGCATCAACTTTACCTATTCTGGTTAAATAGGAATTCGGCATTACGGTATGATGCAGCATTCTATTAAGATATGATGCAACAGTTCCGTAAACAATTGCATGTCTAGGATTTTCTATTCCGATTTTCCTTGATAGAATTATATCATTTGCTGCCAAAGCAATTTGTCTTACCATAAACCTGTATTTTCTCAAACCCTCTTTGATTCTTCCAAGAATTTCATTAGCAAGTTGTTTATCGAGGGTTTCTATAGCTTTTACGGTATCTGAATGTATATCATTTATGAAATAATTTATATTTTTTACGGTATCATTTATATGATAAGTAGAGATATCGACTATCATTTCAAAAGTAAAAATATTACTCTTATCCTCAACTATTTCAGCACCAAGCATATCATCTCGCAGGTCTCTAAGCCTTTTTTTAATATTTGAATCAAATATATTGTGAGTTGTTACTTTTATTTTTGATATTCCTTGCATGTAATACGTCAAAATAAAATATTCAAGAGTTCTTGGGTCCTTAATCTTATCATAATCTATTTCAACTTCTCTTTCAAGTGATACATCTAAACTTGAAGTTATTCTTAGAACATTGTCCGATTCTACAATTACTATGACCTCATTTGTTTTATTGTTCTCAACCCAATGCTTTGGCAAAGCCAATATGTAGCTTCCGCCCTTAATTTTCCAAACTTTTCTCCTTTCTAGTCCGGTTAAACCAAATTGATCAGGCATATTCTAAGATATACATAATAGAGATAAATATATAAACTTTATATACAATGGCCTAAAATATTTATAGTTAAAGAGAAAAATATATATCTGTTATTAAAAATTATATTTTATATGAACAACAAGCATTTACAACTGCCTAACATATCTGATCCTCCTCAAATTCAACAACCAAACATATTCCCAGTAGAATGGGAAGTTGAAACAAAAGAATTACAAGAATTATATGAAAAAGCAAAAAAAGAGCAATGGAACCCTTCTGATATTAATTGGGGTTCATTACAAGAAAAAGACTTCGATCACATCCAAAAAATAGCAATATCATATTGGTTTTCTGTTTTAGCAACCTTTGAAAGAGCTACACCGGTTTTTGCTAAAGCATTAATAAAGGCATATGAAACCCATGCTGAACAACCAGTAAAATTCTTGTTTTCAACTTTAGTTTTTGATGAAGGAAGACATGAAGAATGCTGCATGAGATGTGTCGATAGGCTTTGTCCTTTCTTTCCTTGGAAATGGAAACCCAAAACTACTTTTGAAGAGAACATATTGAAAGCAATAAACTGGATTTATTATAACGGTTCAAGATATTGGAGAGCCTTTTCTCAGGCAGCCGATGTTAAGTATAATCTCAATGTTTTGTTTTCTTCATTCATGATGGCCGAAACAGGAGCTACAACGATATTTAGAAGTATGGCAGAAAGAGCTACACACCCAGTTTTCAGAGAAGTCTTTATAAACATTCATAAAGATGAAGCTAGACATTTGGCCTTTACTTGGTATCTTTTAAAGGAAAGGCTACCTGCAGCGTCATTGGAAGAAAAAGCACAAATAACAAAGCAATTAAGGGCTGGTTTCGTTTTCCTTTCTCCAATACTTTTCGAGCCCATAAGCGAATTCTGGAAACTTCCTGATGGGTTCTTAGATATTCATAGGAAAATGGAAGAAATAGCAAGGGATGCTGGATTGGGAGTATTAACGCATGAAGAAAAGAAAAAAATATGGGGGGATGCGGTAAGGTCTGTAAAAGCTAGAATTAAGCAGTTTAACGTAAGTTTTCCAGATATGCCTGAAATTGGCATATACGGTGAAGAAGAAGTTCAAATAAAAGAAGAAGATATAGCCTTCATGGGGTTATAAATTTTTAATAATATAATAAAAAATAATTTTTATATGGCAATAATATCTGTAGGTAGCGATGATTTATATCCTGTTGCAATATTTGTTGCAGAGGAATTAAAAAGGAGAGGTTATAATGTAATACTTCATGGTGCATTAAAAACAAATAAGCTTGAACCGTGGCCAGATGTCGCTAAGGATGTCGCCATGGATGTATTGAGTGGAAAGGCCTTTACAGGAATCGTTGTTTGCTATACAGGAACTGGTGTTTCAATAGCTGCTAATAAAATTAAAGGAATAAGAGCAGCTTTATGTTATGATGCCCAAACAGCAAGAGGGGCAAGACTTTGGAATGATGCAAACGTTTTGGCCTTAAGCGGAAGATTGACTAGTAATCAAGTGGCTAAGGAAATTTTAGATGAATGGTTATCAGTCAAGCAAATAGATGAAAGCGAAAGAGAAAATATAAATAAGTTAAAAAATCTTGAAGAATTAGAAAAAATTGTTTAGACTTTAAACTCCATATTTATAAATCCTACAGATACCTCTTCAGAGATTACAGTTGCATTATATACTTCGATGAAACCTTTTATAAAGCTATGTAGACATTTTGAAGTTACTAAGGATAATCCTGCACCTATCAAAACTAGCTTATATCTTTCACCTAATTTATCGGTTACCTTTGAAAATTCAATCTTTCTGAGTGGAAAGAATTTTGCTATATTTTTAACTGCATTAAGTATTTGGATTAAATCGGACATGTATATTTTAAACTTATTTGCAACTTCTTTCCCTGTTTCATAGAACAATTCATAAACTTTTTCTTTCTCATAATTATAGAGTGTATTAAGAATTTTTTCGTTTAAAGTTCCAGGTAATGGGATAACATCTATAAGACCCATAAGCTTGAAAATTTGCCAGTACATATGTACTTCTTCTGGATCGACGTCGTCTTTTAATAGTTCAGTTGTTAACTGGATTGCAGAGTTAGTTACTGAAAAAATTACTTTGCTCTTCTCTTTTACTATTTTTGAAAACTCCTTTGCTATTTTCTCATCTACAGCTAAGGTTGTCCTTATCATATATCTGTATATTATAACCGATAGTATATATATATTATAACTAAATTGTAAGTTATTCTATACAATAAAAACTAAGATCGTTCCTAACAAGAAAAGGATGAAAGTTAAAATCATTGCGATCCAACCAACTATAGTAATCCTCTTCCTAAGCTTGATTACTATATTATTTTCTTTCATTTTTGGAATTAATCTAGCAATGTTTGTGTGATATATCGCAAAAATTAAAACAAACAAAGCTATCGCTGATTTCAAAATTACTAAGATACCGAAATTAGAAAAAATAAAATGTTGAGAAAAAATAAAATTTAAGTTGAAGTAAGTGTCATTCAATACGTTTAAAATGCCTGTAAGAATTGCAATATAAAGTGAGTACCTCATGGTTTTTTGAAAAGAGTAACCTACCATCCTAACTACTTTGTATGATTCCTCATACCCCAAGCTTTTTCTTAAAGTTCTATTCAATACGGTAGTTAATATCAATCCACCCAGCCATATAGAAGCAGTTATAACATGTATCCATAGCACAAAAATTTTCCAATAAAAAAATAAATCGAACACTTAATTAATGAGATTTCTCTTCAGCCAATCTTTCTTCAAAATATTTTTTAAGTTCTTCTTCACTCATAGATCTGTAGGGTTCTGCTAAAATATCTCTTTCATGCGGGTTCTTAATGAAATAGTAAACTGAATAGCTACATACAGGTTTAATTTTTAAATTCTTTTGCTTAGCTACTTCTACAGCTTTTTCAACAAGCATTTTTGCCAATCCTTTACCACGGTAATTTTCAGGTGTATAAGTTTGTTTTAGAATCATTATACCTTTGTCAACTTCATAGGTGAGCCAAGCCTTTTCCCTTTTATCCAATCTTATGAAGAAAACAGTATTAGTATATTCAACCTTGTATGATTGTTGTTCCATACTTGATTTTTGTATTATACTGTTAAAAAATTTAATGTATTGAAAAATATTACTTCTAAGATTTTATTATAATTAAATTGGAAAAAGGGTATAAATTACCAAGAATAGTAGTTGGAGGAATAGCCTCAGGAGTAGGAAAGACTACGGTAGTAACTGGGCTAATAAAAGCACTTGAAAATAAAGGATATAAAGTTCAACCATTTAAAGTTGGACCAGATTTCATCGATGTTAGCTACCATAACGCAGCATGCAAATTTTCTTCAAGAAATCTTGATACATGGTTAATGAATAAAAATAAAGTACTGAAAACTTTCATTAACAACGCTTTCAAAAAGGATATTTGTATAATTGAAGGAGTCATGGGAATATTTGATGGCATAGGTGGAAAAATTGATAAAGGAAGCACATTTGAAATTGCAAAATTGTTGCAAGCGCCAATAATTTTAATAATAGATGTCTACGCAATGTCAGGAAGCGCCTTTGCAATAGCTTTGGGGGTAAAGGAAGCGATAAAGCCTTTAGATTTATACATAATATTAAACAGGGTAGCAAGCGAAAAGCACGAGAGATGGGTAAAGGAAGCTATTGAAAAAAAGGCTAAAGTTAAAGTAATAGGTTCATTAAAGTATGACGAAGAAATAAAGCTAGAAGAAAGACATCTAGGATTAATACCCTATTATGAAATAAAAGTAAAAGAAAAAATATCTAAAATTTCTAAAATGATTGAAGAAAATATTGATTTAGATGAAATAATTAATATAGCGGAAAAAGCACCTAATCTGTTTTTGAAATTTAAAAAATTAAAAATGAAAGACAAAAAAGTTAAAATAGCTGTTGCTTTTGACGAATCAATAAATTTTTATTACAAAGATTCTTTGGAAATTTTGGAAAAATTTGGTGCAGACATTCATTACTTCAGTTTAATGAAAGACAAGGATTTACCTTATGATGTTGGAGGAATTTACATTGGGGGTGGATATCCTGAAATTTATGCTAGAGAGCTTCAAGAAAATTATTCAATGCGAAAGAAAATAAGAGATCTAGCTCAAGAAGGTTGCCCAATTTATGCCGAATGCGGCGGGCTAATGTATCTTACAAAAAGTATCGATGATGGAAATGGTAAAAAAGAAATGGTGGGAATTTTTGATGGAGAAACAATCATGACCAAAAAACTAACATTGTCATACACAAAATATAAAGTTCTTAATGATAACCCTGTTTCGTATAAAAATGCAATTTTAAAAGGACATGAATTTCACTATTCAATGATACAAAATATCGAAGAAAAATCAAATTTTGTTTATGAAATGATAGTAGGTAAAGGAATATTTGATGGTAAAGATGGATGGCTTGAATATAATACTTTAGGAAGCTATAGCCACATTAATTTCTTTTCTAGTTATAAGATAGCAAGGAGATTCATTGATTCATGTGTTAAATTTTTTAAGAAATAGCTCAAGTTCAACGGAAATTTTTAATATTTTAAATTTATTATATGGATAACATATCCAATATTTAAAATGGTTTATCAAGGTAAATATAGGCCACTCATCATATTTGGCACCTCTTCTGGTGCAGGTAAATCTCTTGTTGTAACTGCTTTGCTTAGAATATTTTCCGACATGGGCATAGATACTGTACCTTTTAAAGTTCAGAACATGTCCCTAAATGCAGGGGTTGGAATAGGAGGAGAAATGGCTTATGCACAAATTATTCAAGCTAGAGCTGCAAGAGTTTATCCTTCGGTTTTAATGAACCCTATATTATTAAAGCCTGAAGAAAATAAAACGCATGTAATTTTAGTTGGGAAATATTATGGCACATTCTCAGCAGGTGGCTATATGAGAAGCAAAAAAGAAGAAATTTATAAAATTGCGTTAGAATGCTTCAATAGGTTACAATCTGAACACGAACTTGTAATTATAGAAGGAGCAGGATCACCTGCTGAAATAAATTTAGATAATGACATAGCCAACCTAAGGATTGCTAAAGATGTTAAAGCAAAGGGAATATTGGTTGCAGATATTGAGAGAGGTGGAATGTTTGCCAGCGTAGTAGGAACTTTAGAATTGATAGATTTCAGAGATATGATAGGAATTATAGTCAACAAGTTTAGAGGAGATGAAAGTCTTTTATACAAAGGTTATGAATTCTTGGAAAGAAAATTTGGAATTACTGTTTTAGGAACGATCCCATATATAGAGCATAATCTACCTGAAGAAGATTCTCTAGCCAATTGGACAAAAAAAGAAGGAAGAATAAAAATAAGTATCGTAAAGTTACCACATATCGCTAATTTTACGGATTTTGAAATATTTGAAAGCATAGAAGATGTAGGCTTGGTTTATGCTAAAAAGCCTGAGGAATTGAAAAATTCAGATGTAATAATATTGCCGGGTTCTAAACTTACAGTAGCTGATCTAGAGTATTTAAGAAAAGAAGGTTTCGAAGATGAAATAAAAAAACAATACAGAGATGGCGCTTTTATAATTGGCATATGCGGGGGATATCAAATGTTAGGGAAATATATAATCGATAACGTTGAAAGTAAGAAAGGTAAAGTGTTAGGAATGAATTTACTAGAAGATTCGAAGACTGAATTCTTTCCTTATAAAAAAACTAATAGGATATTTGGACACATACTTCATCCATATTTCTATGGATATAAAATTGAAGGTTATGAAATACATATGGGAATCACAATCTCAAGAAATTACTTTTCTAAGATATACAGAGAAGGAAATAGATACATAAAAAGGTTCGACGGAAGCTACTATAAAAACGTGATTGGCACTTACTTTCACGGTTTATTCGATAATACAAAATTTACAGAAAGTTTCATAAACTATATAAGAGAAAGAAAAGGGTTGGATAAAGTTAAATTAAAAATTGAAAGTTTAGATGAAAGAATTAACAAGATAGCAAATATATTCAAGAAAAAAGTGGATATAAAAAAGATAATAGATGAAATAAAAATAAGTTAATTATAATCTAAATTTTAAGCATAGTTTAATATTATTTTTCAATGAAATTAGTTTGTTATTACTTACGTTTTATGCAATATTAATTTGAATTAGCTATATTGTTTAAGAATATTGAAGGAAGATCGACGCAATTGAAAGCTTATAACCATCTTTAAGATTCTTTATTTCCATTTCAGCCAAATACCATGGAATATTTTAAAAAATTATTAAGCTAATAATAACAACATTTAACATTAATTTCATGTATGGAGAATAGAAGAATTTATTTTACACGAACAGGAGATACAGGAGATACTGGACTAATTGGAGGTACAAGGGTTAGTAAAGACGATATAAGGGTTGAATGCTATGGAAGCGTAGATGAATTAAACAGCTTCTTAGGATTGGCAGTATCAAAATGTAAAAATGAAAAAATAAAGGAAATTCTTCTAAAAATACAAAAAGACCTATTTACTTTAGGTTCAGATTTAGCAGCACCATTCGATATTCCTGAAAAAATTAAGGTTCCCAGAATAACAAAAGAATTTATTGATGAGATTGAAATGAAAATTAACGAATTAGCAAAAGATCTTAAGCCTTTGCATAGATTCATAATTCCAGGTGGTACAGAATTAGCATGTTATTTACACATTGCAAGAACTGTTTGTAGAAGAACTGAAAGATTAGCCGTTAAAACTTCAAGACAATATAAAATAAATGAAATGATCATTCCATATTTAAACAGACTTTCAAGTCTGCTTTTTATTTTAGCTAGATATGCCAACAAGTTAGAAAATGTGGAAGAAATTGAAATATAAATAAATTGAAGATATTAGTTATCTATGCAAGGAAATGAACCTTTAAGCATACCTAGAAGATTTATAACAAAAGAGTCAAATATTTATGGTTTTGTGATTAAAATTGAAAATGATATAAACACTTTCTATGATATAATAAGCATTCTTAAAAACTATAATATAAATATAACAGGTATCGTTGGAAATTTGATTGAAAATGATATTTCTAAAACTTCATTCTTTTTGATACTAGATTTTATAAAAAGTAACATAAATTATAAAGACTTTTTGGAGCTGATTAAAAAACAAAAAGGTGTAATTTTTGCTAATATTCTTGAAAGACCTTCTAAAGATATAATTGTTGATACCTATCATTATCCTTTAATTGTATCTAAAAAACGTAGGACATATATGTTTTCTGAAGACTTGGTCACATCCATGATCAAAGGAATTATCGATAGGTTTGGAAAAGAAATTGGTCAAACAGTTTTATTCTATATTGGAAAGGAATTTGGAAAAGGGATAGTTGAAATGTTTGATGAATATAATTTAGGAGAAGAAACTCCTTTAGCAATATTTTATTCTGGACAAGCAAACGGTCTATGGAAAGGAACAATAAACTTAGACAAAAATAAATCTAGATTTTATTTGAAATTTGAAGACAACTTTGAATGTAGAGCAAATAGAAGCTCTGAAATTAAGAGTTCTCTTGTAAGAGGAATGTGGGAAACAATCATGAGCAAATTTTACGGCGAAGAAATTAAAATGGATGAGACAAAATGCATAGCTGCTGGTGATGAATTTTGCGAACTAAAGATCATCTGACCTTCTAGCTGCTCTAGAAGGTTGAGGGTTCCCTTTTAGAGTAGCTCATTATTTCCAGCATTGATTCGGAGCTACATATCTCATTTGCTGGCTATTAGAAGGATCAGAGCTTATCCCATATTATCTGGTCCTGAATAAAAGGAAACTTCATTAAAAGGATTGCTTACAAAAATCTGGATTTTAAAAAGAATCCTTAATTAAAGAGTAACGCTGAATGCTCCTTCTTAAGTCACATTAAGCTTTGATCAAGCTTAGGACGAGTGTTGCTGAATTTCCTAATAGAAATTTAACTTTATGATATTTGAATCTATAAACTCCAGCCATAAAAGGGCGAGGCTTTCATTTGTGTTAAACATCCTCACAAAAGAAACTATTAAATAAAGATTATGTTAACCGAAAACATTATTTGACCAAAAATTGAAAGCGGTAAAAGTATATATAGGCTAATGAATTGGTTAAACTTTTAGTTTAAATAGAAGATAAAGCACACCGATTATGCCCCAAACAATAAATATTACTATGGATGATAAAGGAGCTGAAGGAATTGAAAAGGCTAATTCAGCAATAGTTACCAAAATAGCTACAATGGATAAGATAAACTCAGGAACTCTTTTCTTTAATTTACTCAAAGATATTTTCATTAATGAAAAGTTAGCAAACAAATGCACAAAATAATACGAAATTAAAGATATTATTGCAATATGTAGAAAGGCGTCAAAAGGATCTTGGAATAAATACAAGCTTGTAATTAAAACAAAGAAGTAAACAATACAAGTAAATAATATTGCATTTATTGGTCCTTTGGTTGGCTTAAATTCTCTGAAGTATGAAGGGAATGATTTGTAACTTGCCATTGCAAATAATGTTCTTGAAGCTGAAACTATAAAACTTAATGTTGCAAGAATGCCATCATTAATTGCAGCAAACAGTATATACAATACCGCAATTATTCCAAATTTTTCAGCAATAATATCTATAATGCTTGTTGTTTGAATAGGCAAATTCGAATATATGATATAATCTGAAATTGAATAAATGTTAAATGCTGCTAAAATACCGCCAAATAAAATAACTGAAAGAACGGCCTTACTTATTGTGATTCTTGGTCTTTCAGATTCTCCTCCCATAGGTGTAACAGAGTCATAACCAATAGGTATGCTTGATGCAATTAGAACAACTAAAGCTATCTTGTATATATCTAAGCCTGTTGGTTTTGGAAGATAAAAATTGAAATTGGTTAAATAAAGAAAAAACAATACAATGGAAACTAAAGCGCCCACTTCAATTATTGCAGCTGCTATTGCATATTTTAATGTTGGTCTTATTCCTAAAATTGCAAAAATAGCTGCAGGAATGAAAACTATCATTGAGCCCAAAATATAATTGAAACTGAACGTTTGAAATAGAATATAACTTGAACCTAGCACATAAGCTACACCGTATAATACTGAAAATAAAATGTATAACCAGCCTGCTATGAAACCAAATCCTTTGCTTAAGGAACGCATTGCATATATATAGTATCCTCCTGTTTCTGCAAACCTTTTTGCTAAGCTCGTTACTACTAAACCATCTATAGCAACCAATAGTGTCCCTAGAATAATCGCGATTGCTCCGAAACTTCCAGCCAATAAAAATGCGCTTACACCATAAGTTAATATGCTAAGAAATGGAGATTGACCACCGAAGGAGAGAAAAAATAAATCGATAAATTTTATTTTATAGTTACTTTTAGTTCCCGCTAAATTTCTCATATACAAAATAATTTAAAATATATATTTTCGCTTATAAACCTTATACGAAATTTTTTTCCACCAACCTGTTGACTAGATTTCTATGAATACTTTTATTTAGTAAGATGTATGCAAAAGCTAAGTTAACTACTATAATTGACGCTATTAAGAAATATTGCAAGTAAAATGCTCCAATTACTAAAGCTATTACTGAATAAGATAGCAATACTATAATTGCTTGTCTTAAATTGAACTGCATAGTTGGCACAATGTCATCAGTAATTTGAATAGGAGTTGCAAAGCTATATAAATATGTGTAAATTGCGCTTATTGAAGGAAATATTGCAAATTCAGCTATTGCAGAAACTAGAGCGACTTCAAATCCAAGTAGATACATAACTAAGTTTGCAATTATAAAAGGTGAAAGTAGAACAAAAATTGCTAACACTTTTGAAAGTAGAAGATGCCTTAAGTAAACATGAGATGGCAAAGAAGTTATCGATAACCAAAGTCTTTCATTCGATAAAGTTGAGAAAGACAAACCAAATACAATATAAGCAAGAATTATATTAAGGCCTATTTCAATTCCTGTTATATACTTACCTTTTAGTAGAAAAACATTTACAATTAAAAAGATTAAAGCGAATATAGCAGGAAAAATTACTAATTTAGTTAGTCTAATTCTAGCTGAAGAATATCTACTTGCGCCTGCTATATTTATCCTCCCCTGGAAGAATAACGTATTGAAATGAAGTCTATAGATTGCGCTTATAGGCTTTAAGCCTACAAAGCTTCTTATTTCTTTGTAGTATGTTGAAGAGGATCTTAATATTGTTCTTGTTAATTCAAACTCTATATTCTTTAATTTACTAAACGAAATTGTTAACAAAGCTATTGACAAAAAAATAAGAAATAAACTATCATATAGGTGAGTACCTATAAAAGCTGTTATAGGAGATAGGGGTATGTTAAAAATCCCTATAAAGTTAAATAATGAGAGTATAACTGCATAGGCTATTCTGTTTTTTAAATCCATAAAGGTTGCAAGAATCGTTAATGATGTCAAAAACAAGCTCAGCATTATTAAATCTATTGCAAGCAAATAAACCGGAATACTAATTAAAGGAAAAAAAACACCGTAGAAAAACAGTACACTTATTCCAAAGCCTAAAAATTGCATGAAAAAGAGGGCTATGCCTAAGTCTTTCTTGCTCAGCGGTAAGGTAAATAAATATTGCCTGTCAGATTCGGTAACAGCCAGTCCTCCTGTTAACAAAGACATTATAAATAGAAAAGTAAGGGTGCCAAAAACATAGTATTTATAAAAGGACATAAATCCTGTATCTGTGGTATTACTATGCGAAATAGCTGAAGGGATGATATACAGCCCTGCTATTATTATCAAAAATATTAAGTAAGGCTTTGAAAATCTTGTTAAAATAACAAACTTAATTAGTTTTAGTATCATTGCTCATTATTCTTGCAACAATGCTTTCAATTTGTTCATGTTCTTCACCCATTTTTCTCAATTCTTCAATACTTCCTTGCCAAAGAATTCTTCCTCTAGATATCATTATAACCTTCTTAGTAAGTCTTAACGCTACAGACATTATATGTGTTGAAATCAAAGCAGTTAAATTAAGTGAATTTAAAATGTTTATGACTTTTTCCTGCATAGGTATATCTAAATAATTTAGAGGTTCATCGAAAAGTATAATCTTAGGATTATGAATTAAAGCTAGTGCTAATGCAAGTTTTTGCATGTTTCCTCTAGATATAGAAGATACTCTTGCTTTTTCGAATTCTTTAAGTTCAAAAATATCTATCAGAAAATTAACTCTCTCATTCAAATCTTCTACACCCCTTAGCGCACCTATGTATTCTAAGTTCTCCCTAACCGATAATACCCTATACGGAGATGCATCTTCAGGCAAGTAGCCCATCAACTTCCTTGCTTCAATAGAATCGGGAGGATAACCAAATATTGAAACTTTACCTTCATCAGGCTTCAAAAGCCCTGCAAGAATTTTCAAAGTAGTACTTTTGCCTGCACCGTTTGGTCCTAATAAAGCATATCTTTCACCGCAAGCAATATTGAATGAGACACTATTTAACGCAACCTTTTTCCCATACTTTTTGGTAACGTTTTGTACTTCAATACAGTACATTTAATGGAAAAATACTGCAACAAATATTAATTTCTTCCCCTACATTATTCTTCAATATATACCAACTTAGATTGATGCTTCAATTAAAATCCAAGATGCTTTAAAGATTTTCTAATCCATTTGGTATAGTCTTGTATTATTTTATTTAAGAAATAACTGTTATTCCCCATTAATTAATTTATGAAAACTATATAAATATGTAAACCATCAAATAAAAATTAAAGCTGTTTAAAATTATCGATTAAACCAAATTTTTTCTTTAAGACTTCAATGTTTCATTTTACTAAATTTTACATTATATTGAAGTAAAAAATAAAGCTTATATACGAATCTGTAAAAATCATGTTATGCAAGATAGACCGCCGGAGCCTGTCTTCTTATTTCGAAGATTGCTTACAACGAATAAGGATATACATGCAATAATAGTTAAGCTGAAGGATGTACCAGGCGCATTAATGCAAGTTCTTAACGTATTACAAAAATATCAAATAAACATATTGGGTGTTACGGCATTCTCGTTTATGAAACAAGATGGATATGGTAATGCTTTTATTGTAACGGATTGTAGCAATTCACATAAAAAAATTAAAGATGTAGTAGAGGAGATAAGCAAACAACCTTTGGTAATAAATTCGATCAAACTTGAGAGGCCTGTCCCTGTACTTGTTATAGATACTTACCATTATCCCATTATGATTTCAGGTGAGTTGAAAGGATATATATTCACACAACCGCTTATAGAGAGAATAATGCAAGGAGGAGCAGAGACTTTTGGTATAGATGCGATGCAGAGCTTTCTTTGGTACATTGGAAAAGCTGTAGGTAAAGATATGGCAAAAACTTGGCTAAATTATGGGTTAAAAAAGGAAGAGGTTCCGATAGGAATTTTATGGACCGGCCAATCGCTAGGTCAATGGAAAGGATCATTAAATCAAGATCTAACTAGCGGAAAAGTTGAAATAATTTTTCATGATAATTTTGAATGCTCGAATAAGAAAGGATTGAAGCAAAAAAGTTCATTTGTTCGTGGAGTATGGGAAGCAATATATGAAGTTATTCTTGAGAGGAAAGTGACTTTCGAAGAAGTAAGTTGTATAGCGCTTGGAGACGAGCAATGTGTTTTTAGAAACTTTTGAATTAAATATTGTCTATTTCATAACTTTTCTGGCCTCCCCACTGCTCTAGAACGGTGAGGGTTCACTTTTCAAAGAAATTAATTAGTTTCCAGCATTGATTCGAAATTACATCTCACTTTTGCTAGAATTTATAGCTCAGAGCTTTTCCCATATTCTCAGGTTTAAATAAACCGTCATTAAAAGGATTGCTTACCAAAACCTGGATTCTAATAAGAATCCTTAATTAAATAGAAATGCTGATTGCTCCTTCCTAAATTACAAGAAATGAAAGCCTCGCCCTTTAGGCGGGGATGTAAAGATTAAATATTTTAAAAAGATATTTTCTTTAAGCATGGCAAC
>Ga0208313_100066_pt1 | contig 35486 bp, 32 predicted proteins | sample OSP_15_2_FD_187142 | JGI IMG/M metagenome (GOLD analysis project Ga0208313, IMG submission 187142) | Extremophilic microbial mat communities from Yellowstone National Park, USA - OSPB_Slides-mat_host_7_15 (SPAdes) (version 2) | ecosystem: Environmental > Aquatic > Thermal springs > Hot (42-90C) >... | reverse complement strand
GTCGAGCTAAGGGCTTTGAGGTCAAGAAGTAGTATAGTAAATTATTTAGGAGAGATATTATTTTCTATAGAAAACATATTTTTACTGTATCATCCTATTGAAATATATTGAACGAACCCACAAAGCATCTCTTAACCATAATATTATCATTCCAAAACATCTTGAAGAAAGCTACTGCAGTAATGGCAACTGGTATTATTAGGGCTGAAATGGAGAGTGATAATCCAACTATCTCTGATACAAATCCAATTGTAGCTGGTACTACTAAGAACAATAAATTGTTATAAGCTAAGAAATAGGAATTTACTGCATTCCTCTCAGCTATACTTGTAGCCCTACTTATCATTATGGTAGCCATAGGAAATATTGAACCGTGAGGTATTCCCAGTAGTGCTATAACTGCTAAGAAAATAGAGTAATTTGGGGCGTATAGGATTCCAAATAACCCCAAAATTGTTATAATGATAGAAATTAACATTGGCATTCTGAGGTTTTCGAAAGGTCTTATGGTCATCGTAAGTCTAGTTAAGAAAGACATTATATAGAATGGCAAAAAGACAAAGTAGGCATCGAAATTAGGTAAGTTGAATCTATCCTTTGCCAATATTGCCAAGAATGTGGTAAATGCTGCGAATAGCACATTATACGTGGTAATTGATAGTGCAGCAGCTGTTAGACCCTTATTTTTAATCACTGAAATCCCACTGCTTTCTCTCTTAACATCTGGGAATCTAATACTCGATGAAATTATAATGCCTATAACTGCTATTGGAATAAACCATAAGAATACATCCCTATAGTCGTATTTAGTTAGTAAATAGACTTCAATTGCAGGACCTAGAATCAAACTGGTACTAAGGCTAGTTGAGTACAAGGATAGTAGCCTCTCAACTGATTTCTTATCATTTGCCAAACTCGCTGCTGTTATTAGGTTAGGCATTACTAAACCGAACGCGATTCCGGCGAAGATTGAGATTATCCATATTGATATTTCGTTAGACAGATAATAGAGTGGTAACGAAAATAAAATTATAACATTGGAAATTACAAATACTCTCCTTCTTACCCTCGAATTAAGTTCAGGATTAATAAATGTTGTGGTGATAAAATTGAAGGTAAATAGTAATGCCGATAAAAGTTCAACCAGAGAGTTAGATAGTTGAAGACTATACTTTGCTAATAATGGAACCGTTGTAGTAACCATGTTATTTGTAGCTCTGGCTGAGATTGTCATTAGTACAAGAATTATGGCCGAGTAAATCAATGAATGTTTTGAGCTGTGCATTGCAGATACATAGTTGACAAGTTAAATTTAAACTTACTTACAAAAGTAGTAAACGTGTTAATTTTTTATGATTCGAATAAGCATAGCTTTATTAGACCATCAAGAGCAGTTACCCAATATGTTTGAAAATTTAAGTGAAGATCTAAGAAAGGCTTTGAATGAAGCCGGTTACATTAAACCTACCAGAGTCCAAGAAGTTGTTATTCCAGAATTGATGAACAGTAAAAGTGTAATAGTTCAAGCTAAGACCGGATCTGGTAAGACTGCAGCGTATGTTATTCCAATTTTAGAAAGAAATAGTACCGCTTTAATTTTATCGCCTAGTAGAGAATTAGCAACGCAAATTCTAGATGAGATAAAGAAACTAGGAAAATATAAACAAATTGACGTTAGCTTGATAATAGGTGGGATGAGTTACGACGATCAAAGACAATCCAAAATAGTCGTTGGTACCCCAGGAAGACTTTTGGATCTGTGGAGTAAGGGCAAGATTGACTTCTCTGGTTACGATTTCGTTATAGTTGACGAAGCGGATAGAATGCTGGATATGGGTTTTATAGATGACATTAGAATGATATTGAATCATTGTAATGCTAAAATTGCAGGGTTCTTCTCAGCTACAATACCAGATGAAATTATGACCCTTGCCAAAGAGTTCTCCAAGGATCTTAGAGAGATCGTATTGGATGAATATAAACCGGTAGAGGAGGTTAAACAGAAATTCGTGAAGGTTAGGAATGATTGGAATGATAAAGTATCGAAATTACTGGAGGAAATAAACGGTGAGAAAATTCTGGTATTCGCTAGGACTAGGGATAGGGCTAGGAAACTATACTATCTGTTAAAAGGGAAGGGAGTAAATGTGGGACTTTTAAGTGGAGATATGCCTCAGAGCGTTAGATTAAAGAACTTTTACGGGTTCAAAAAGGGAAAGTACAATGTTCTAGTTGCAACTGATTTGGCTTCTAGAGGAATTGATATAATAGATGTTAACAAGGTAATAAATTTCGATATTCCTAGAGACGTGGAGACTTACATACATAGAGTAGGAAGGACTGGTAGAATGGGAAGAGTGGGTCAAGCAATAACGTTCTATACGTTCAGAGAAGCTGACATGATTAAAAGAATCAATAACTTACTTGCAATTTAGGAAAACGTTTTTATTTTTGAACATTCATTTCCCTTACGTGCTAAGGAATACATTACTAATCCTCCTTTTGCTCTTACCAACACCATTACTGGCCATTTCATTACCAACTGGAGTAGTAGCTTATGACGGTCCTATATTCACAAATCAAGTATTAGGTTACGTGAATATAACATCACTTCAGGCTTATAATGCATCTGGTTCAAAATTTGGAATTCCACCTTATGGTGCTTCGCTGCAATTAAACGTCATGCTACAAGTGAATACTAGCAATGAGGAGTACTATTTTTGGCTACAAAATGTAGCAGATTTCATTACAAATGAGAGCAAGATGTTCTTTAGTGAAAATATTTGGAACTCAACTACTCCATTAGCTGGAATAAATAACGTAATTGGCAAGGGTGAAATATACTCCACCTCAGACCTTTTCTCTCATTCTTCATACTACGCTTACGGCACTTATTATATTAAATACGATTTCCCATTTTCGTTTTACCTTATAGTAAATGAAAGCCATAATAATCAAGGAGTATATGTTAGTTTCGGTTACGTTATTCTTCAGAACGGAAATATAACTCCACCCAATCCAACGTTTTACGATACAGTTTTCATCCCAGTTAATAATTTGACCTCTGCCTCAATTATAATAGCTAATCAGACTACTCCTAATTTAAACTTAGGTATTATAACATATTTGGGAAGCTACTTAGATGCTGAATTGGTATGGGGAGGATTTGGAAATGGTGCATCTACAACGTTCTTAAACATGTCCTCTTATCTAGCATTACTGTACATGAAAAACGGTAAATGGATCCCATTTTCACAAGTATATAATTACGGGAGTGACACAGCAGAGTCCACTAATAATTTACGTGTTACCATAGCAAAAAATGGAGATGCATACGTTACAATAGGAAAGCAGAATCCAGGATTGTTAACTACTAACTTTAACCCTTCAATCCCTGGTTTCTTATACTTGAATATTAGTAGTAAAATACCGTTTCTAGTTAATAACATCATTTCACGTACTTTCTCTGGTTACGTTTCAGCCCCAATTAAATTAGGCTTCTTTATGAATTATTCCATTAACTCATCCTCCTTTGCAGTCCTCAATGGAAACTATCCTAGCTTAATAGAACCTAACGTCAGTTGGTTCAAGATTTTGAACATTATCCCTAACTACACATATTACTACTTGGTGAGAGTAAACTCATCTATTCCAGTTATTGGCACGATAAATGGTAAACAAATTACCTTAAATGATACAAATTGGTTTGCCCAAGGTACTCAAATCAAAATAGTTAATTACACGTATTATAATGGTAGCGATGATAGGTATGTTATTTCATCAATTTTACCATCGCTATCGTTTAACATTAGCTCGCCTTTAAACGTTACCATAAACACTATAAAACAATATCGAGTTATAATAAACTCCGATTTGCCAACATACTTAAATGATAAAAGGGTAAATGGAAGCATATGGATTAACACTGGTACAATTGTTAAATTAAGTGCAAGTATCCCCTTTTATGAAGTGGGAAGGTTTATCGGGACTTATAACTTAACACTAGGAGGGACCATAGTAGTGAATAAACCGATAGTTGAAAAATTGCAATTATCTATTAATAATTTACTATTAGAAATAACGGCTATAATAATAGTAATAGTTATTATCATGTTAATACTGAGAAAGAGAAGATAAAATTATAGCGTGACTTTTTTAAACCTAAGTCTTACGTGAATATAAGCCAAAAATAACCCAACAAGCATTGAGACTATTATAAGAACTAATGTATTGAAATTGATTATGGGCTTCATGGGCGAATACAGATTTATACCTTGAAATAGAATGAATGATAGGCCTAAAGCCATTACGCCAAGTATTACATATTTCAATTTACTATTTAAATTTTGAAACTGCAATCTTCTTCTCCATAATTCTCCTGTGAAGTAAAATAGCACTATTCCGATACAATAGAAGGTAAATTTTACAAACACAGTATATAGAAATATTTTCCACCATTCAGCAAGATGATTTAACTCATATAATTGGATGAACACGAAAGAAGAATAGAATATCATCCAATCAACTAGTCTACTGTTTTTAAAGGGACCATAAATTCTGATCCAAGGCATCTTAACTACTTCTTTCAACCCAGGATCTGCCGTCTTATTTATTATTCTCATTGGATCTTCAAGATACCACATTATCCCCCTGCTTTTCCTTATATTACCGTCGTAGTCCAGTTCATAATTTTTAACCAATCTACCTAAAGGGAAAAACAATTCTACACCCCTATCCGTAGGTGATGTAAGTAGATCCAAAGCCATATGAAGAAATATTCCCAATCCTAAGTAAAAGTTTAAATAGACCACTGCAAGAGCGAAAAAGATGTTATGGAAGAGAGCTCTGTGTAGTTGATATTTTGCAAATATTTTCCTCTTAGTTAATACATATTCCCTATCCAGGTCAGGTATTGCCGCTCCAATCCCTACTAACACAGCTAAGGTTATGTCATTGTGGAAGAAAATTAGCCCAAATGCCAAGGCTAATATTATGTGAGTGTGTAAATTCATATAAAATTATTACCTTTTCTCATTCTAATAAATTTTATGACAGCATGAAATTAATAAAAAGCTTGGTTCTAACCTTCAGATAATTAAGTTAAAATATTCACTTAGTTAATAATAAATGTTAAGATTGTTTAAGATGAGGAAAAATACCTAAAATAGTAAACTATTTATAAAATTTAGTAGAAAATCATCTCTTCTATAAAATAACGAGATTTTTAGATCCTATAATTTATCTATAATTTACTTAAAAATTTTTCAGTTATATTGTAAAAGTCTCTTCATTATGATAGAATACTGTTTAACTTTTAATGAGTAAAAAATTTAAGGAAGAAACAAACGATTGTAAAATATGAAGGAAGAAACAAAAGTTTCAATCGCAGCAATGATAGGTATAGCATTCGAATTCTATGATTTTTTGATATTCGGATTCGTAGCTGGCATCTTGGCTAACTTATTCTTCCCATCTGGAAATAAAATAGTGTCGCTTCTTGACACGTTTGCAGTATTTGCTACAGGCTTTGCTGGTAGACCGCTGGGAGCAATAGTGTTTGGTCATCTAGGTGATAAGATAGGAAGGAAATATACATTAATAATTACTATGACATTAATGGGGCTATCGTCATTATTTACGGGTTTATTACCAGGTTACGCTATATTAGGGGTTTTAGCACCCACGTTGCTGACGATTTTGAGATTACTTCAAGGATTTTCACTAGGAGGCGAATTTGGAGGAGGAATTACTCTCTCAGCGGAATTTGCAGAACCTGGGAAAAGAGCTTTTTATACCGGAATTGCTCAAATGGCCCAAGGTATAGGCCCGCTAATGGCTACTGGATTAATATTCGTCTTTAGTAGTATTATGTTACCTAGTGCTTTCGCATCTATTGGTTGGAGAATACTTTTCATAATTGGCGCATTTATCGCAGTAATAGGAGTCATGATAAGACTAAAAATTTCTGAATCACCAGTATTCAAAAAAGTTAAGGAGAAGAATGAGATTTCTCATTTTCCACTAGTTGATGCTTTCAGAATTTATTGGAAAAGGATACTATTGGGTTTAGGATTCATAATAGGTGGTACTACAATGACATATGCTACTAGTGTTTTCGCATCATCATATTTAGAAAATGTGATAGGAGTACCTGCACGACTCGTTTCATTAGCCTTGACTATAGGATACATCGTTGAGGCAATATCTATACTCTTGTTCGCAATGTTGGCTGATAAAGTAGGGAGAAAGCCATTAATGGTTGCAACTGCAGTAGGTTTATTAATCCTCGTATACCCGTATTTCTTATTAATCTCTACTGGCCAATTCTCGCTAATATTGTTAGCTCAAATAATATACTCCGTTATAGGTTCAATGTCAGCTGGTGCATATGCAACTGCCTTAACTGAGTTATTCCCAACCAAAGTAAGATATACAGCCTTATCCTTCGACTACCATGTGGGAGTTGCGGTATTTGGAGGAACCACGCCATTCATTGCAAGCTATCTGATTTACGCTACTGGTTATAAATTAGCACCTGTTTATTGGGGAATAGCTGGAATGATCGTAACATTAATAGCTTATTTATTGTATAAAGAAACTAAAGGAACAGTATTTGAGGGACAAGAAGTATTGAAAAGATAAGGGATAATCATGGAGCTAGCGATAAGAAACGGGATCGTTTTTAACGGAAAAGAAATAATAGGAAAAACTAACATCTATGTGAGAGAAGGAAAAATTGTAGAAGTCTCTAGAGAAGATCACAGTGCGAAAATGGAAATTGATGCCAAAGACATGTTTGTAATGCCCGGATTAATTGACGCTCATATTCATCTTTCTGGAATCAAAGGTGGTAGTCTATTAAAGATAATGTTTGAGAAACCAGAATATAGGGTACTTCGCGCTGCTAAATGGCTAGAAAAGCTACTGTTAGCTGGATTTACAACTGTCAGGGACTGTGGAGAAACAGTGTCTTTAGCCTTAAAGAGGGCTTTAAATGACGGAATTATAGGTGGGCCTAAGGTAATTGCTGCCGGCAAACCTATTACACAGACTTTTGGACATGGGGAATTAAGTCATGATGTACCGTTAGAGTTCTCAAAAACCATGAGCTTTTCTGAATTTTGTGACGGAATGGAATCATGTATTCACGCTGCCAGGAAAGTTCTAAGGGATGGCGCTGATTTCATCAAAATATTCGCAACTGGCGGAGTGCTATCACAGAGGGATAGACCAGAACATCCCCAGCTAAGTTACGAGGAGATTAGGGCAATAGTTAACGAAGCTGAAAAAGTCAATACTTACGTAGCAGCTCATGCTCATGGAGATAGAGGAGCAAGGATTGCAATAGAGGCTGGAGTAAAAACGTTAGAACACGGTACCTTACTTAAGGATGAGACGCTAAAGTTAATGAAGGAGAAAAACGTAACGTTAACTCCAACATTGACGATTCAAGAGTTAATATTCAAATATGGTAAACAGATTGGAGTCGATGAGTGGGGACTCCAAAAGATCACTTCCGTAAGGGAGAATATTGCAAATGTTGTTAGAAAAGCTAAGGAGTATGGAGTTACGATAATAAGTGGTACTGATTTGGGTTTTGAAACGGGATTAGAGGAGATTGATATGGGAAAGAATTGGATGGAGACTGTTTTACTTGTTGAAAGAGGAGGGCTGTCTCCAATAGAGGCTTTAAGAGCCTCAACTTATAATGCTGCGATGGCTATTGGAATTAACGCTGGTGTAATAGAGATTGGAAAAGATGCTGATATCATAATCATTAATGGTGATCCTACGCTAAATGTGAGGGAAATATCTAAGATTACACATGTAGTCAAGAATGGAAAATTAACTGTGGAGAATAAGTCAATTAAGGGTTAGTTTTTCTTTTTATAAACCTTTTAAGTTTTAAATGTATAATTAACTTATGGCTAGTTATGAAGAAGTTAGGAGAAGTTTTTCGTGGAGTGAGGTAATTAGATATTTAGACGAGAACCCATTAGACGTTTTGACTTCTCATGACGGTATAGCAGTTAAGAGATTCACTAAGAACGCTATGGAGGAGATAAGCTTCTCAGATCTTAAAAGAAAGGCATTAAGACTTGCCTTATATCTCAAGGAGTTTCATAACATTAAAAAGGGTGATGTAATAGCAATATTAGCTTCAAAGAAGATTCAACAAATCATAGTACTTTTAGCAACTCTCTCCCTAGGAGCAATTTATCAACCATTATTTACTGCATTTGGGCCAGAGGCAATTAAGATGAGGACTAGAGATGTAAAACCAAAAATTATCTTTTGTCAAGATGACCAAAAGGATAAGATAAATGATGCAATACTCTTCTCCAAGTTTGATGAATTATTAAGTTACGGTGAATTGAAAGAGATTGAAAAGATAAATTGGGATGATGCAATAATTTTACTTTACACTTCTGGTACTACGGGAACACCTAAAGGGGCCCTAATCGCTAAGAGGCTATTTCTTAACATTTATGTCTACATGAAATATGGTATAGGTGTTAGGGAAAATGACGTGTTTTGGAACCCCGCAGATCCTGGATGGGCTTATGGGCTATATTATGGTATAATAGGACCGCTAATGTTTGGGAAAACTATAATCTTTCTTGACGAACCATTTAACCCAGAAAGGACAATGGAGTTCATGGAGGAAAATAAGGTTACTAATTTTGCTTTCGCACCTACGGCATATAGAATGATAGCTGGAACGGTTAAGAAGAAGTATGATTTAGTATTGGAAAGAGCGAGTTCTGCAGGTGAACCACTTAACCCAGAAGTTATAAGATGGTTTATGGATAAGTACAATGTTACTATCAAGGATCATTATGGACAAACTGAAGTTGGAATGGTAGTTTATAATGGCTGGGGATATGACGCAAAAGTAAAAATAGGGAGTATGGGACTACCTGCACCTGGTTATGAGGTCGATATAATAGAGGATATTATAGCTGTCAAGAGAGATTCTCCAGGTTTCCACTTCTTGGGATATCTAAACAATCCAGAGAAGACCAAGGAATCATTTCGAGGCGATTGGTACTTGACTGGTGATAATGCGTATAAAGATGAGGAAGGATATTTATGGTTTGTTGGAAGGAAGGACGATGTGGTTAAGGTATCTGGTTACAGGATAGGTCCATTTGAAGTTGAGAGCGTACTTCTAGAATTTCCCGCAGTACTAGAATCTGCTGTTGTTGCCGATGAAGATCCAATACGAGGACATGTATTACATGCTTATATTGTACTCAAAAGTGGATATACTCCAAGTGAGGAACTAAAGAAGGAGATTATTGATTTTGTAAATACTAAATATTCTAGGCACGTACATCTAGAAAGGGTTGACTTTGTTGATAAATTGCCAAAGACTGAGAGTGGTAAAATACAAAGATATCTACTTAGAAAGAAATAAAAAATTAAGGTTCCATTTTTACTTCTCTTTTTCTCTCCAATCCCAAATATATTGCTATACTCAAAAATAATCCAAGATACCAACCATAGTCATATAGCAAGGATAGTTTAGGAATTAGAAATCCTATTACTGGTACAGAGAACCCTATGATCATTGCAACTAACGCATTAACGTTATAGCCTGACACATACCAATATCTTCCATTTGGCTTAAATAGATCTGCAAGTTTAATTTCAGTTTTTCCTAATATCCAGTAGTGGGCTATCATGACTCCGGCGACAGAACCTAGACCGGCACCAATCAAATTTATCACATTTTCTATACTTGAAGCGTTATTGTACCATAACCATGGGGCGTAAAGTAAACCCAGAATTGCAGATACAATAGCTGATTTAGACCACGTGTTAAGCTTCTTTGGGAATAAACTTATCAAGTCGTAAACGGGTGATACAATATTTGCTGCAACGTTAACTGAGATTGTTGCAATAACTAGACTGATTCCTAAGATTAACGTTATGTAAGGATTGTCAGTAAAGAGATACATTATATTTACTGGGTTTACATAATTAATTGCGTCATTACTTGGAATATTGTAAATATAAATTACTGCCGATGCTAACCCAACTGCTATGAAGCTGAAAAGCAACGTAAGTATAGGTAGACCAATAGTTTGTCCTATTAGTTGGTCCTTTTGGCTTCTAGAAAATCTCGTAAAGTCCGGAATGTTTAGGACTAGGGTTGCCCAAAAACCTGCCATTGTGGATATTGCTAAGGCTATGTTAGGTAATGAAACGTTATTCCCCCTTATTTGAAACAATGATGATAGACCATTTGCAAGAGTAATTGCGTGAATCATCAAACCTCCTAAGATTATTATTACCAAGGGACCAGCAATTAGTTCAAATTTCTTTATATCATCCATTCCCTTAAATAAGACTAATACGTTAAGGAACCAAAAGAGGAAGAACGAAATTGTCAGATGGAGTGGCATTCCTAAGAGGTCTGCTGAGATTGTTGACCATGAGGGATAAAAGATTGAGATTAGCGCATCTAATATTAGACCGCCAGCATAGGTCTCAACGGAGAACCAAAACAATGCTGAAATTGCCCTCATTATTACTGGTACTCTAGCACCCCTTATTCCGAACATTGGTCTAATTGATGAGGGGAATGGAATTCCCCATTTTGTACCTATATGCCCATTTAAGTATAGTGCTATTAGCAAGGTAAAGTAGGCTATTGCGATGATCATTAATGCTATTAGTGGGCCGAACTCAAATGTTAATAGCCCCGCAAGCATAAATGCGGGGACGTTATGTATCATTCCAGCCCATATGGTAGCATAATTTATCCATGTCCATGTTTTTGCGTTTTTAGGAAGCGGTGCTATGTTTGGATTATAGTAACTGTCTGGTACTACAGTCGTTCCTTGATTATATTCCGTTAAGTCTAAATTAACGTGGTTTATTTCTTGTTCTGACATCTTTCAGTATTGCTAAAAAGGGGTATATAAATTAAACTGATTAAAAGAGAGAGTAATTTTTAATCTAATCGTGAATTAGGAAATACCAAAAATCTCCAATATTCTCTAATTATATTTTTCTAATTTACTAGAGTCAATGTAACTAGATAAGAGGAAAAGTGACTTATACGATATTATATATACATTATTTATGAGGTGTGTTTTTTGACATATAATAATTCTGAGAAAAAATTGAGAATTCATCCTAGTTCATCTCTCCTGAGGTCACCAATTCAGTAAGAGTTCGATCCCGCATTTACGAACTACGAAATCATTACCTCTCAAACTGTACGATTAGCGTACGTTTCTTTAGATATTACTTTAAAAAGACCTATCTTATTTCGTAAATAATTTGTATGACAAGCGTCAGTAACTCCGATAAGTTGTTAAGGAAAGAGTTGGGCCTCTTGGATCTAACCTTTTTATCTTTAAGTGCAATGATAGGTTCTGGTTGGTTACTAGCTTCCTTAAGCGTGGCATCCATAGCGGGCCATCTGGAATTTTATCTTGGATAATGGCTGGGATAATGGTAATGTTTATAGGGTTAGCTTATGCCGAACTTGGAAGTTCAATACCTAAAACTGGTGGTATAGTTAGATATCCAGTTTATTCCCACGGAAGTTACACTGGATTTGTCATAGCATTTCTATATCTTCTCTCGGCAATCTCTACACCTTCTATAGAAGCTTTAGCAACAATCGAATACTTAACTAATGTAAACCCTACTTTGAGTAAATTGCTTACTAACTCAACAGTTGTTAACGGCACACCAGTTACTATATTGAAGCTTCCCGGATTACTGTTTTCCATTCTTTTACTATTTATCTATTTCTTAGTAAATTATTACGGTATAAAGATCTTAGGGAAAACGAATTCAGCCATAACAGTTTGGAAATTGATCATACCAGTTGTTACATTTATGTTATTATTTTTCGCATTTAAATCAAGTAATTTTACAAATTATGGAGGATTATTTCCGAAAAGTGTTGCATCAAATTATGGTGGTCCAGTTGGTATGCTGTATGCAATACCCTCGGCTGGGATAATCTACTCGTATTTAGGATTTAGACAACCCATAGAGTATTCTGGAGAGGCCAAAAACCTTGAAAGGAACGTATGGAGAGCCATAATTCTCTCAATAGTAATTGTCATAATAATTTACACTTTCCTACAAATAGCTTTTATAGGTGCAATAAATTGGGTATCTGCTGGAGTAACACCAGGCAATTGGTCAGCATTGCTAAATAGTAAGTGGGCTAATTCTACAGTGAGCTGGAAGCTGAAGGTCTAGCAATAGCTGGAGCTTGGGGATATGTACTTTTAATAGATGCGGTTCTATCTCCCAGTGGAACTGGACTAGTTTATACTGGGACATCAGCTAGGACGCTTTACGGGTTATCAGCAGAAGAATATTTCCCACTAATATTTAAAAAATTAAATAGCTATAGAATCCCTATATGGTCCTTAATCGTATCCTTAATAGCCAGTATCATATTCCTACTTCCGTTTCCAAGTTGGTATTTATTATTTGGATTCAACTCCTCAGCTACTGTACTTACGTATATTATGGGCGGTGTAGGTTTACAAACCTTGAGAAAAACAGCCCCCGATTTAAAGAGAGGAATTAAGATACCGTTTGCTAGCATAATAGCGCCAGTTGCTACAATAGTTTCCTTGCTAATAGTGTATTGGTCAGGGTTTACAACATTGTTTTATATCATCTCTGCTTTATTTATTGGAATTCCAATCTTCTGGATAAATTATGCTGTGAAGATTCTAGGGCTAAAGAAATGGATTGGTATTAGCTTAGGAATATCACAACTAGTTGTAAATATCATATTAACTATAATCGGATATTATAGCCTAGTTTTGAATAACGATAATCCTATACTATACTTTGCACTATTTATATTAATGGCGTTAACACCCCTAGTAGTTGCTTATCTAACTGTAAACACTAATGAGAAAGTACACCTGAAGAGTGGATTTTGGCTTATGGGCTTAATTATTACAATTTACATTATCAGTTATCCTAGTGAGTTTGGACCATCAAGCAACTCTGCTCCTATAAGATTCCCTTATGATATTGCAATAATTTCGATAATAGGTATAATATTCCATTATTTAGCCGTTTTAAGTGGTTTTAGAACAAGGGAAATAGAAGAAATTATTGAAGATCAGAAGGAGAGAAGAGATTAATTGAAAAAATGTTATTTCGAATCTTAATGGAAATTTTTTAATCAAGAAATTATGCCTTATTTTAGGTCGAAAAATCATGCTAAAATAATGAAAAGTAGAAACTGTTTATTATAATAGTTGTGAGTTTCCAAACAATTTCTAAAAAGCAAATAACAACTAAAAACCATTTATTACATTTTGGTAGCATATCAATTAATAAATTCCCTTTTTATATCGTTTTGACTTTTTCACCTAAAGAAAATTGTGAGTTAAGAAAATTTTAAAGCTGTGCTGGAATAAATTTTTATTCCGGGAAAACGAATTTATATTGATGGAAGAAGTTCTTAGTTCGAGTCTGTATACTCAACAAGTCAAAAAGTTATATAAAGTCGGAGAATTATTGGGTCTTGATAACGAAACTTTAGAAACGCTTTCTCAGCCCGAAAGAATAATTCAAGTTAAGATACAAATTAGAGGGTCTGATGGTAAATTAAAAACATTTATGGGTTGGAGAAGTCAGCACAACTCGGCTTTAGGCCCATACAAGGGCGGAATTAGGTATCATCCTAATGTTACACAAGATGAGGTAGAAGCGTTATCTATGATAATGACATGGAAGAACTCATTACTATTATTACCATATGGAGGAGGAAAAGGTGGAATTAGAGTAGATCCTAAAAAGTTGACTAAAGAAGAATTAGAACAATTATCGAGAAAGTTTATCCAAGCTATTTATAAATATTTAGGTAGCGAATTAGATATCCCAGCCCCAGATGTGAACACAGATTCACAAACCATGGCATGGTACCTAGATGAGTACATAAAGATAACTGGAAATGTTGATTTCGCAGTATTTACTGGGAAGCCAGTGGAACTAGGTGGAATAGGTGTTAGATTATACAGTACTGGACTTGGAGTTGCTACCATAGCTAAGGAAGCTGCGAATAAGTTTATAGGAGGTATTGAGGAAGCTAGGGTAATAATTCAAGGCTTCGGAAATGTTGGGTATTATGCAGCTAAATTCCTAAGCGATATGGGAGCTAAAATAGTAGGAATTAGTGACTCTAAAGGTGGAGTAATTAATGAGAATGGAATAGATGTTGGAAAGGCTATGGAAATAAAGGAGAAAACTGGAAGTGTGACAAATTATCCTGAGGGAAGAAAGGTCACAAATGAGGAACTACTAATATCGGACTGTAATATATTAGTACCTGCAGCGCTTGAAAACGTCATAAATAAGTTTAATGCTCCCAAGATTAAGGCTAAGCTTATTGTTGAGGGTGCAAATGGTCCATTGACTGCTGATGCAGATGAAATAATGAGACAAAGGGGCATAGTAGTTGTGCCAGATATACTTGCTAATGCTGGTGGAGTTGTTGGAAGTTATGTAGAGTGGGCTAATAATAAAATGGGTCAAATAATAAGCGATGAAGGGGCTAAGAAGCTTATAGTCGACAGAATGAACAATGCTTTCAATACCCTATACGATTATCATCAAAAGAAATTAGAAGATCACGATCTGAGAACTGCTGCCATGGCATTAGCTGTGGATAGAGTAGTAAGAGCTATGAAAGCTAGAGGTCTATTATAATATTTTTTCCTTGGGCTTAATCCTAGACCCCTTAAAGAGAAAGATAAGACAAGGTAGGATAATAATGAAATAAAGAATAGAGCTTGATTAGAGTTCAACTTTCATAATTTATTACTTAGCCCCTTAAATGTATAAGTTTTACTAATTTTTGATCACTTAATATCATTAGCATAAATCGATAAAATGTCATTAAAATAATGTTGGTAAAAGCGTTATTGTTAACGTTAGTTACATAAAGTATTACGATAACAATATTTAAATATAACATGGTATCCACTTTTACACATGAGATTGCTTAAAATACTACTTTTGGCAATGTTAATTATTCCATTATTTTCCTTTTTTACTTTATCCCTACCTTTATATGGCCAGATACAATTACCTCCTCACTACCTTTTCTATATTAGTGAAAATGTTACACAGGAAAGCGGTATTGACGTAATTTTTTACACATCGTCACCAATAACGTTCATGATTATGACTCCTTCACAATTTTATCAATTTAATCAAACGGGTTCATCTCAGTCAATATATTCAATTACTACTAATTCCCTTAGTAGATTCTTTCCTCTAAGTGGGCAATATTATATTGTTTTCAATAATAACATTAGTAATAATCCTGTTACGTTAAATTACTATATTCTAACAAGACCCTTGCCTACTGGTATAGCCGATTATGGTCTTAAGATTAACAACGGTGTTATTAGTCCTTATATAGAGAAAATTAAAAGTGTAATAGGTGCTGTTGAAATTAACAAATTACTAGCTTATAATTCAACACCACCAGCTGGTATAAGTCATTACTCTGCATCTATTCAGTTAAATGTAGTTCTTCAAGTTAATACTATAGGTGGTTCTCAACAACTTTGGTTACAGAATGTTATACAAATTTATACCAATAATGATTCCTACAGATTTGTAGATAATATATGGAATTTCACTGGTAAAATCTCAATTCTATCTAATAGTAGTGTAAAAGGTAATGGAATAGTTTACGTTACTAATAATGGAAATGATTATTACGCATATGGTACCAATTTCTCAACACTCTTGATACCCTCTTTAAAATACTTACTCATAAACACATCATATACTTCTCAAGGTCCCATGATATCTTTTGGTTATATGAACCAGAGTGGTTCACCCATATGGTACGATAATGTCACCATATTAATACCTAATACTTTATCAGCATATATCCTAGTAGATGGTTATAACTTCACTGCAGGAGGGCTTGCTTACGATGCAGAGCTAATATTAGGTGGTGGAGGTAATGGCGAGTTTACGTTCTTTAATGAATCAAATGTAGAATTAGCTATGATCTATCAATATTTAAACGGAACTTTAGCACCCCCTAAATTCCTCTTCCCCTTTGGTCTTGATACTGAGGAATCTGCAGATAACTTATATTCTATTTCATATAATGGCGTTTATTTAGTGAGTAGTGGTTATCAAGTTATAAACAACTTAAACGAAAACGTATCACAGTTGAGATTTAACGTTGTTAATTACACTAAAGCTACAGACCAGAATTTCCCATATATATTTACTATAAACGTCTCTGGCGGAGTTTTACCGTATAAGTTAAACGTTACAATTAGCAATAGCAGTGGAAACGAGTTATCTGGATATACTTACGTTCTATTCCCCTCTGTATCAACGTATTATTTATTCTTAAGTCCGCTTTCTCCAGGTAATTATACTGTTAAAATAAAACTTACTGATTTTAATGGAAATTCAAAATCTTACGAATTCTCACTTACAATAAACCCACCCTTAAAAGTACAAATACTCAACGTAACCAATTATATAGATCTTGCATTGCCATACTTTAACTTTACCTCAATAATAAGCGGAGGTACTAAGCCATATAACATCACTATTACAATATCTAATGATAGCGGGATATTATCAGAAACATATAAAATTATAAATTACACTTCAATTGCATATTACGCAGTAAACATGAAGGGCTATAGTATAGGAAAATACACCATTCAAATAGAAGTTGAGGATTACGCAGGTAGTATAAATATTTCAAAATATAATTTCACTATCAATCCCAATCCCTATATTTCTACATTAAGTTATACCTCTGAGACGGATAAGGGATTAAGGGAAGTAATAAAGGCTATAGGTAAAGGAGGATCTGGAAGCCTTATATATTACTGGTACGTTAATAACTCTTTAGTAAGTAGTGGAATTGGGGATGAACTGTATAATTTCACGCCTTCTAATATTGGCGAATATAACATTACTGTTATGGTAAAAGACGTTCTAGGGGTATCGTCAGCGAAGAGCGTTATTATAAAGGTTAACCCTGATCCCGTAGTTGAGTTATCAGTACCTAAAACTACTATAGATTCTGGAGCTGAGTTTCCAGTTAACGCTACAGTATCTCTAGGAACACCACCCTACTATATTTCTTGGTATATTAACGGAAGTTATGTGGGTAATGAATCCATTAAGGAACTAGATTTAAGCAGTATAGGAGTTTATATAATAACGGTAACGGTGAGAGATTCTGCAGGTTATATAATAAATATGAGTAAACCAGTGTCAGTAGTCCCACCTCCTTCGTTAAGTGTTAAAGAACAAACTCAAGGAAACTTCATTCAGTATAATACATCAATTACATTATCGGTTTCAGTTAATGGCGGAACTGATCCGTATTATCTTATCTTCTTAAACGGTAAACTTGTAGGTAACTACTCATCAACAACCCAGTTACAGTTTAAGTTGCAAAACGGTGAAAATAATATTACGCTAATAGCTAAAGATTTATGGGGTAAGACTGCTGTGAAAACGTTAATAGTTAACTCTGGATATAATTACGTAGGCATAGGAATTATTGCGGGTATAATCTTAATAATGGTTATAATTGTTATACTAGTAATCAGTAAAAGAAAATAATTTTTAATTCTTTCTGCTATTCTCTACAGCTTAGACAGCAGTTTCATTAATTTAGTATCATATAGATTAGAAACTCATTTTCAATTCAACATAAAATTCTATAGTAAAAATTGAATATTATAGTTTTTCCTTCTAATTTCTACTAAATATTTACATGTCAATGAAAGCCGATTTAAGGGAATTTAAACTACGCTTCATGAGTGAAATTGTTGCCTACACTGAAGGGAGCATTAAACTTATTTATGACGTTTTCAAGCGCTACAAGTACTAATATATTACAGTCCGATATTAGTAATTCCTTATTTGCGACCTTTCTTCCTTCAAGCTATCTATTATAACACTTTTCCCTTCTTTTGTTTCAATCAATCGTAACCTATTATTAAAATTTTATCCATAAGCTTATAAGAATAAAGGATTGTAAAATTAAAACTATTTCTTGACATAGATATAAGCTCATCTTTTACTTTTTCATTTTTTACGTTGTCTGGCACTATCACTACATAATACTTAGCAGTAGGTACAAAAGTCTTGAAAAATTTCTGAGCATCAACTATCAAACTGGGACTAACGTACCTAACAAACTTCACACTTCCACTTTTACTTATCATTTTAATTAGGCTATCCTCAACATGTTCTGATAACTCCTCAATTGGTATAACTACCATTATATTTATGTATATTTTCCATGTTAATAAGTATACATGTATAATATTCCATAAGAAGTATATAGGATTTATACAATTTATACTGCAATACTTAAATAGAAAAGATAAGTAGAAAGCTCACGCATGTTGCCCCGTCTTAATTACGTAATTCCTAGTGAATAAAGCAACGATAAGGTTTAGGACCATTATACTGACTGCAGCAGTATACATGTAATGAAAGGCTAAATAAGATGGTACTTGAGCTAACGGTACAATTTGATCGTTAAAATCATATATTATCCATGTAGTGTAGGTATCCATAAACACTGTTGAGATTACTGGGCCAATTGAACTTCCGATAGTTCTTATTAAAGTGTTCATTCCTATTCCTATTCCTCTTTGTTCCTCTGGTAAAGATACTGCGACCATATTAACTAATGGAATCATAATATTAACTAACCCTACAGCAGTTATCATGACATCAAGTACAACTTCATATACGCTATACCTAAAAGTATCTAGAAGCAAATAACCAAAAATGCTAATTACAGAACCTATGATAAGTAATGGCTTAGGTCCAGTAGCGTTAATCAATCTACCTACTATCGGTCCGACAATCATCATTACTAAAGCTACAGGTGCCATTAACAGCCCAGATTCTATTATGGATAAGCCTAGTCCATAGGGTTGAGGTAGTTGAAGATAATAGACTAATCCTGTAAACATTAAAAACATTCCAGCTCCAGATATTAGCCCAGCTATATTTGCTACCATTATATTTCTTACTCCAAATAACTCAAGTCTCATCAAGGGTTCATTGGCTCTTCTCTCTACCAATAAAAATATGGGAAATGCTATTACTGAAATCGCAATCAATAACAATTGACTAAGTGAAGTCCAACCAACATTAGGACCATTAGATAAATATACTAATAACGGAACTACTGTTAGCATAAGAAATGTTGCCCCTAAATAATCTATCTTCTCCCTAGTCTTCTCGGGGATCTCAACTATGTACTTTGCGGAAATTATTACTAGAATTATTGATAGTAAAAATGCGGTATGAAACGCATAAGGCCATCCAAGATCTTGAACTATATAGGAACCTACTAATAATCCTAAGGCTGGACCGGCTGCGAGTGTCGCACTTAAAATACCTTGAGCCCATGCAACTCGCTCTTTGGGAAATAGGTCAGTTATAATGGCTATTGCAAGAGGAAACGTTGCATAGCCTAATCCTTGAATCGCCCTAGCGAAAATTAAAAAGTAGATGTTAGTTGAGAACCCAGCTAATAATACAGCTAACGAGTAAAACCCAATAGATAAGAGGTAAACTTTCTTCTTCCCATATCTATCACCAAGTTTTCCAAAAAGTGGTGATGCAATTGCACCAACTATGAGATAGGCTGATGTTATCCATGCAACCGTTGTGGCTGTAGTAGAGAATTGTGTTTCGATTTTCGGCAGTGCAGGTATAACCATTGTCTCAACGTAATTTACTAAAGTTAACATTAGAGTGAGGGTAATTAAAGTACGCATTGCTTCTTTAGAGTCCATAAAGAAAAGAGCGATATAAAGACAAATAAATTTTCCGATATATCTTTTTCAATGAACATAAAAGAATGATATAGTGTTAACTCTTTACCATAAATAGTAATGCTTTTAGTTACAACTTAGTTATGATAAGCAACTATACTTAATCACACTTTAAAGGGCAATGCATTTTCATTCAATATTGACGTCTAAGGTTGACCAAACCTTTTTACTGATATTTCTTATATAGGTGGAGGGGTATGAGTGGGGCAATGCCCCGTGACTCTGGTGAGGCCCAAGGGCTGAGAATTAGATACAAATTCATGAAAAATCAATAAAGCCCAAACCCCACTCTCTATCATCATTTTGAGTGCCTTCCTAATGCGTCCCTTTCAGCCTCCTTTTCAGTAATTTCTTTCAGCTCCTTAACACTAAGCTCAGTTCTAATTATGCCGTAAGTTTCAGCCAAGGGGTCCTTAGGAATAGGTATACTGACGAAGAAAGTCCCTGCCTCAATTATTATTACCGAGTCAGCATTAGCTAGATTTTTAGGAAGCTTTATCCTACCTCTATCATCCACTTTTACAACATATGCCATGATTTATATTATAAATCCCCGAGATTATTAACCTTTCCCCACTTATGCAGATTTGTCCCACATAGCCTCAAGCTTGTTATGCTTTATTACGATCTTGTTTTTTATCTTGCTACCCCAAGAGTGTTTGGAGTAGTTAAGGTCTAATAATTTGATTGAGTCTTTGCTTGAGTAGTAGGTGTTTTGGTACGTTTCATTCTCCTTGGAGGATTTTGTAGATCACCTTGACCATTGCTTTTGAGTATAGATTATCAAATTATTGTTCATAATAATATTATTACTATGCTTCTTATTTTTCTCGATACACTGTTATTTAATCAAGTATTCCCTTATAGACTTACGCTAATCTAGAGATAATATTATAATTACTAACGAATCCTAATCGCTTCTCTCCCTAACATACTTAAGGTTTTTGCATAAATTTAGAGAGATCCTTGCCCTTTAAACTACAAGTATATTTACACACATAAACCTTGTCCTTGAAATCTGATGAAGTGTAAAGAAGTTAAATTAATATATAACTTAGGATACTTTATATATGATGGAACACTTAAGTGTTAAAGAACTTGAAAGTTATCTTGATGATGATTTATTAAAGCTTTTAAAGAAAGAAGATATAAGACATATATTCCTTATAAATACAAAAATCATCTCAAACTTTGAAAAATTCTTTAGCACGTTCCTTCCATACAGTGTCAAATATTTCGTAGTAATATCTTCTGATTTACCAGTTAAGATAATTAAGGAAAGTTTAATTAGAGCTAAAGATACACTAGAAGTATCGTGCTATATCACATCTAAACTACCACAGAAATCAATGATAATAATTGGACTACAATCCGTAAGTGAGAGAGAAGAATCAAAGGAGCTTTCAGCATTCCGAACTTAATCTTTCCTCTTATTTTCTCTTCTTCTTGGTCTGTAAAATTGTATATAAGACTATTGAAAATGTTGCAACTAGTACCATTACAATAACCCCATTACTGTAAAAAGTGTTTAAGGCTAAAGGAGATGAAGAGGTAGAAATGAATGAAACATTCGTAAGATTTCCACCAAAATTATTACTGTCGTTTACTTGCACAGAGCTTATTGTAATGTTTGCATAATAACTCCCATTATAAACTATTGAGAATGTTTTGTTAATCAGATAATAAGGTACAATTATTTCCGAGAAATTGGTGCTATTCTTTATTGCTAATAACTTATCAATAGTTTGAGGTTCTACTGTAAAGTTCTTTACACTTACTACAAATTTTATACCAATAGTGGAGTTCTCAACGCTTTGAACTAATGGAAAATTCTCATTTACGTTAACATGTATTATATAATTGCCTAGCATAAACGTTTTCGAAATTACGGTTATTATCAGTAATAGGAGAAATGAGAATTTCATTACTATCTCTACACTTTTCACTCTTCAATAAAAGGTTTTTTAGTAATCCCAACATTAATGAAAATATGGACTTAATAGAACTACTTAAATTTGAACATGGTATATTTAGAATAAGGTTCTATTTTCTGGAAAAAGTTGATAATTCTTTGCAGGAATTGGAAACATTACATGACTTCATAGTTAATGTTCACGCGAAGATGGAGGACTTGTATGTCTTTAAAGATATACCAGAAGCCAAGCCTTATTCAAACGACCATAAACTAATTGAGAAGTACGGTGATACGATAATAAAGGAGAAGAGAAAAGATTGGGTACCTAGGTATATGAAAATAGTGTTAGATCATAATCTGAATGAAGAGAAATACGTATTTCCGAAGGTAAAAGAAAGAAAAGGTTTGGTCTTAGACATTATAGAACAATATGGCTTTGAAAACTATCAAAAAATTACTGGTATAGATATAAGAAATTTCTAAATAGTGTAAACAAAGCTACACGTCATGCACCTATACAATCTTTTCTTCTTATTAAGTAATATAGCTCTCGCCGAACCGCATCTAGGACAAAAACGCACGTCTAAAAATGAGTCTTTTACTCATAAAAGCTTGCGGCTAGCATACTAACTCCGGGCCAAGGTGTATCATATCCTAGTATCTCAGCCTTCTTTGGTTTAATATACCCTAAGAGCATGTGTAGAGTATTTAAATTTCCCTCTGGCATTGCAGTCTGATACTCCTTAGGATAAAGTTCACTAATTTTTAAAATTTTCTCAAATTCACCAGATTTTATTAGATCCATTAATATCGCATCAAATTTTGTAGGTTTAGGAGTTATCTTAAAGTAAAACAAGTCTAACCTATGAGTTGGTGAACCAGTGGCTAAAAACACTGCTTTCCTTCCAAGTTTCTCTACTGCTTTCCTAATCTTTTCACCTATTTCATAGTGTGATTCTGGCGAATTGTCAGTAATTGATATTGTTACAACTTTTGGTTTATACTCGGGAAACATGTAGAAGAGGGGAATCCACGCACCGTGATCTAATCCCCATTTATCATCTTTCACTACTTTTCCCTCAGCGTTTTTCACTATTTCTTCAACTAGTTCAGTGTCATTTAACGCGTTATAACAGTATTTATAAGTCTCATCTGGGAAACCGTAATAATCTTGAATACACTCTAGCTTCTCACTGCTTTCAATATAGAAGGTTTCCGTCCATGAGACGAAATGGGGACTTGAGACTATTATTGTTTCTGGTTTATACTTCTCCTCAATTTCCTTTCCTACTCTTCTCAATAAGTCCTTCCACTTATTCTCATCAATCAGTATTGTAGGAGAACCATGAGATATAAATAAGCCAATTGTCATTAACAAGAACTCCAAAAATATAAATAAAAAATTAAGTTAACTTTTGTTCACTTAAGCTTTAGGATTAGGCATCTGATCGATTATATCCTTAACCAATTTGACGAATTCGTGCTTTCTATCCTTGAATACCTCAGTATAAGTTTGAGCCCATCTTATTGTGGGATCACCCCTACTGAACCTATCATATTGTTCATATCTCATCCCTGCTTCAGATCCTATAACGTCCCACAGTAGGTTAAACATCTTAACTCTTTCTAGGGCATCAAGACCTTTCATTGCCATGTACTTATCCAATAATTTTCTTTCCTCGGGATTTTCAAAATCTTTAATACCAGCAGGTATAGGTATTGATGATCCTGCACTAATTGACCTTAATATCTCATTTGCTCTGGGAACTGTCTTCATGTTGAAGTGACTGGCTGAAATGGAAATATAGGGATCTGGTCTAGTAATATTGGGCAATTCTTGGGCTCTTTCAACTGATGCATAGAGGGCTGCCTCATTTAGAGCTACATATATCAGTATCTCACCTATCTTTTCTTGAACGTTAATGAAATTACTGGTGCCAGAAGCTTCAGCAATGGCGATAGCTAAACCAGCAAGGAATTTTAACCTGCTATAATGTTGAATTACGAAGTGCCAGTTAAACCATCCCCTTAACTGAACGGTATGCCACATTAGGTCTTCGATTAACTCAGGCTTCTTGAAGAATATTATCCTTTCCCAAGGAATTAGGACGTTATCTAACACTAAAACTGCATCGGATTCCTCAAATCTAGAAGATATTGGGTATTCAAATTCTCCTCCTTCCCTAGGCTGGAACCCCCTTCTAGACAAGAACTTAACTCCTTTAGTGTTTGTTGGGATAGAGAAGTATATTGCATATCTAGGATCACTATCTCTTCTGACATTTGGTAGATACCATAACATCTCCGCATAAGGACCGGCGGTACATATCATTGCGGCTCCTCTTACTACTACACCTTCTGGTTTTTCCTCAACTATTCCCACTTGAATGTATGGATCTTCCCATTGAGAAGGTGGTCTAGATCTATCGTACATTGGGGCCACAATTGCGTGGGTATAGAACAAATCTCTCTTTGTAGCTTCTTTGTAAATTTCAATCGCATTTTCCATGAACTTTGAACCGAACTGTTTTCCAAAGTAGTCCTCAGCGTGTGCATAGAATACCATTGTCCATAAGTTTAGGTAGTCTGGACTTCTACCGAAGAATCCCCTATAGTAATCATATATCTTTACTAGGCCATCCCTTAATTTGCCTAAATCTTTCTTGTTTTTAGGTCTTAGAAAACTTATGCTAGTTTCCTCTCCCACATCAAGGTTATAAACCCTTAGGTACTCCTTATATTTCTCATCCCAATGTAGATCATAATATTTCGCAACAGTAGATATCGGTATTTTAAATGCTGAATGTTCTGTAACATCCTTTACTACTTCTCCTTCATAGTAAACTACTGGTGGGTTTTCCTTTATACTTTTTATGTAATCTGTTCCCCTTCTTATCATCCAGACCACCCCTTTAATTGACCCGTGGAAATATCCTCCACGGCAACCCATTCAGTTAACCAAGATTGAGGAATCGGCCTTCCCCAAAAATCACTTCTATACCTTAATTGATCATAGGTCCAAACTATTGGTTTCCACTTATCCGGATCCAGAACCACGTAATCGTTGGTGAAGAACTCAATTCTATTTTTATCAAAATCTCTCAAATAAATATAATAACCCTCAGTTACACCATGTCTACCGGGACCCCTTTCTATACTATCCCACAATCCCACTGAGGCTAGAATATCTGGGGCTTTAATGACATCTTTTACATCATGAACGTAATACGTCTCATGGTGAAATCCCGGAACGTTTTTACTTGACTTCGCTATTGCTATTTCGTGTGAATCCCCTCTTCTAGTTAACCACACTACTGCCAAATTCCCATCCTTATCCAAGAACCTCTCAGTCTCATAGTAACCCATGAATCTCTTAAAGAACTCCAATTCTCTCTCCAAGTCCTTAACCATATAATTTACGTGGGCTAACCTGACTGGACTCACTCCCCTATGCCTATGAAATGCTAATCTTAAATCGCCTACATACTCCATGTCATAGTATAGAAGTATTGGGATTCCTTCGGGGGATTCAAATAATAGAGCTTCATTAATACCCTTTTCCCTAAATTTCCTAACCTTATGACCTAGGTTTTCCAATTCTTCTCTGGCCTTATCTAATTCCTCTCCTTTACTTACCCTAAAGCCTATATACGATAAACCAGCCGAGTTGGCCTTTTTTAGTATTAAGCTATGATGCTGACCTTCCTCAATCCCTCTCAAATAAATATAATCGCCATCCTTTTCTGTCTCCACAAATCCTAAGAGTTCTGAGTAGAAGTATCTCGCCTTATCCAAATCGCTAACTCTTATACACACATGAGATGTACGTAAAGTGTTGATCATCAAACACTATCAAGTGCAAAAAGATAAATTAATTCACTATTAAACTGATTTAAGGTTATCTACATAACTTCCAATAATTTCTATTGTAATAGACTAAGGGTGAGAAATTATCTCTAACAACCTTTCCATTAATTACCTCACCAACTACAATGGTGTGATCACCAATATCAATAGTCTTATACTTCTTAACTTCCATGTAAGCGTAACTGTCAGCCAATACGGGTATTCCATCTAAACCTTCGAAGAACTTTGCCTCCTTGAATCTCTCCTTTATGGGCTTAAAGGCAAATGTATTGAAGATTTTTTCGTCATCGACAAAATTTACTATAAAACCATTACTCTCGATAAAAGGTACATCATTACCCTTAGTTTTATCTGCGGTAAACATAACTAATGGTGGATTTAAAGAAAGCGAATTAAATGTGTTGACCGTCATTCCTACTAAATTATCACTCCATTTAGTTGTAACTACTACTATTCCTAGTGGAAATAATCTCATTATATTCCTTATCGTCTCGCTCATGAGAGTATATACTTAAAAAAATTATTTAAGTTTATCATTAAACTGAGTTGATGTCTTAGGGTGAAACCTCATCCAATCTCTTATTAGCAGACCTATGTCCTATTGCTATTGCAATTATTGTTGAAATTGCTTGGAATAAGGCTATTAGCAAAAATACCTCTATTGCCAAAGCTGTAGTGACCCCAGAAGCTATCAGAGAACCTATGAAAGAGGAAATTGCAATAATCCCTATCCCACCCCCTATATGACCTACACCGTCACATAAGGCGAAACCAGTACTCCTAGCCCTAGTCGGAAAACTCTCAGCAGTCCAAGCGTATGATGTTGGAACCCATAAATTAAAACCATAAAAGAGAATTATAGATCCTAGGAAAGATAATGCTATGTTAGTACCAGCTATAGCTATTAATAATCCCCCAATTATTGTGAAGACTACTGAAATGACTGTCCACGTCTTTCTTTCAAGTCTATCTCCAACAAAGAAGGTTGTTATAGGAACTAATATGAAACCTATAACACCTATTGCCGCAATCATTCCAGCTTCTGGTGGAGCAAATCCCAGTGAGGCTAATACAGATGTTAAACCAGCTGCCAAGGTATAGACGGTCATATAACCAAATAACCACATTGAGACAAGTATTCCAAACCTCTTTATATAAAGTGAGGAACTAAATATGGTCTTTAATGCATCTAAATAGGAATACCTCTCTGCAATATAAGGCTGAATTATATTGGGTAATGGTGGGAGATTACCTAACTTGCCAGTAGCTTTCTTCTCCATCACCTCAACTATCCTTTCAGCTTCAGTTAATTTACCCTTAGATATTAACCATCTTGGAGATTCAGGTAAGCTAAACCTTAAGAGCAATCCTATTAAAGCCAATAACGCACCTATCCCGTACATTACTCTCCATCCATTAACCGCAAAGAACCCACTTCCACCAAGTGCAAACGGTAATCCAAGAGGAAATGGAGCAGAGGGCGTTGTTAAGAACAATCCTAACCATATGCCTAGTGTTGCGCCTAGTGTTGAAAATAAGAATACTAGACTAGTGTATCTAGCCCTTCCGTTAATGGGAGCTACTTCTCCAATATAAGTATTAACTATTGCTAAATCAGCACCAACACCAATACCAGTTATGGTCCTTGCTACTAAAAAATTAACATAATTATTCGCCAATGCGTTATATAAACTGCCAAGGCCTGTAATGATCATAGTTATCATTAGCATCCTCCTCCGGCCTATTACGTCAGATATTGGAGAAAGTATAAGGGCTCCTATTATATACCCTACTAGGTTTAATAGGACTATGGGGCCTAGTAATGCTGGAATCTGAGGAGAAGTTGGATTGCTAACGTGAAATAGCGTTAATGCCGTTTGTATAAATGATACATTTATATCGAAAATGTCATAAAATGTGAAGAGAAACCCTATACCTAATATTCCTATAAAAATATATGAAAGTCCCCATATTGGGATTCTATCCATTCTAGCAATCGCTTCCCCTGCTTTTACTGCAGCCTTTTCTGCCATATTTGGCTTTTCAAATCAATAATTTAATATTCTATATTAAACTAGTTTAATAAACATACGACTAACAGTATACTATATTATAGTTTCTTATAATACATAACATTTATATTTTTAAAGAGTTTAAATAGTACATGATTAACTTGATTAAACATGTAGATATAGTTGTAAGCCATGAAGATTGTTGGACTTCACACATGCCATTTACCGCATATACTATTAATTTAGAAGTTTATCCACATAAGAACTATTTAAGGAGTAGGATTCTTATCGATTCAATGGAAAATAAGGTTATATCAAACTTAATGAAAACACACAGAAGCGTTATAAAGGTTATGAAGGTAGATAGGTTTAAGGGAGGAACTTATGTGGATTTTTTAAATAAATACAAGGGATCAATAGCTGGGGTCCTCTACGATAAGGAAGTGTTGATTCTGGGTAATCTCATAGAAGGTAAAGACGAAAAATGGTCATTTGTAACTTCCAGCAAAAATCTTCGAGAGATTCTTACTGAGATCGAAAGTTTAGGAAAGGTGAAAAGAGTGGAGACAACTGACTTTAACCCAATTCTCTACCCTAATCTGACTGAATGGGAAAAGAAAGTGCTTACGGTATCCTATTCCTATGGTTATTTAGACTATCCCAGAAGAGCAACTGCCGATGAATTAGCTAAGCTATTAGGAATAAGTAAAGTAACGTTCCTCTATCATTTGAGAAATGCCCAAAGGAAGTTAATTGCGTTTTCCATAAAAAACATTTTAGCTTAGGCTCTTCAACGCTTCCTTAAGTTCCTCCATTATCCTTATATCGTCCAATGTTGATACATCACCTGGATTCTCGTTAGCTAGGATAGCCTTTAGTAGCCTTCTCATTATCTTCCCGCTTTTGGTTTTAGGCAGTCTCTTCACAAACACTACTTTATCAACTATGTAACCAGCGTTCCTACAATAGTTCTTAATGTCATTTCTGAGTGCGTCACCAACCTCAACCCCTTGTCTTGGGACTACAAACGCTATTATGTTACCGCCTTGACCTATTACGGCAGCTTCGGCCACGTTGGGATAAGTTACTATTACACTTTCAACTTCAAGTGTTCCTATCCTCTCCCCTTCAGCTCTTATTACATCATCAGCTCTTCCCAGCACGAACAGATATCCATCCTCATCAACATAACCGTAATCTCCAGTGTAGAAGTATCCTGGGAACCTAGACCAATACTTCTCCTTTATCTTCTCGTAATTGGGATCATTCCACATTTTAGCTAAGGCTGGGTTAAGCGGTTTTAACACTATATACCCCTTTTGCTTAGGAGGTAATGGTTTTCCCTCATCGTCAACAATTAAGAAATATGTTCCTCCTGGGAATTGTATACCAGCGGAACCTGCCTTAAAGGGAATTTCGCCGATTCCGTAAGGAGTTGCACCAACTGGCGATAAATGCTCTGTCATCCAGTACGCATCTGCTATCTTAACTTGAGGAAGATTCTGATTTAACCACATCCACGCTCCAACGTTTAAAGGTTCTCCTGTATTAAGAATCATTCTTAAGCTTGATGTATCTCCGCTCTTAACTGACTCCTCTCCTAAACTCTTGAGAGTGTAAAGAGTTGTGGTAGAACTCCAAACTAGGCTTACATTATATCTCTCAATTACTCTCGAGAATAGATCCCTTTTATAACCAACATATCCCTCAAAAAGCACACCAGGTATTCCCATTACTGGTATCGTGTATAAATTTGCCATTGGCCATACTGGCCAACCTAATTCTGAAACAGTCCACCAAACGTCATTCTCTGTTGGGTTAAATATTGCCTTAAAAGCCCAATTGAGTGCTATCACATACCCTCCATTACTATGGTATAATCCCTTAGGTCTTCCCGTAGTTCCAGACGTGTAATAAACTGTCGCTGGCTCGTTAGCCTCAACTTCCACTGGTTTAACGTAAACTTTCCCTTTAGGTTTCACATCATCATACACAACATCCCTTTTCCCATTAACATTAAAATCTGAATATCCCCTCGGCACTGCCAAGACTTTCTGTATGGGTGTAGTATGAGATTCCAAAACTTTATCCACAAAATCCTTAATTCTTATCTCATTTCCATTCCTAAACGTCTTTGAAGCAACAATCAATACTTTTGAACCGCAATCATTAAACCTATATGCCACTGTTTCCTCGCTCAAACCTACATAATGTATTATTAGAATTGCCCCCAGTCTGTGTGTTGCTAAGGAGAAGTATACAGCTTCTGGTATATTAGGCATTAGCATGGATACCGTATCGCCTTTTTTCACGCCCAATTCACTTAAGACATAGGCTGCCTTGTTTACTTCTTGATAAAGATCTTGAAAGGATATTGACCTAAAACTATCTAATCTTTCATTGGTCCAATAAAATGCCACCTTATCTTTCTTATCTGGTAAATGTCTATCTATAGCGTTATAGGATATATTTGTGGTTCCTCCAACGAACCACTTCTCGTACGGTGGTTCTCCCTCAAGTATTTTCTCTGGTTGCCTAAACCAAGTTATGTAATTAGCCTTATCTCGCCAGAAGGCTTCTGGATTTTCCATAGAGAATTTCGCCAATGCTTTAATCTGATCTAGAGAATATATTTTCCAACTCATGTTATCATATACATTTGTAAATTAAAAATTATATATACCTTTCGTTCAATAATGATAGATTGATATAAGATTTAAAAGTTATTAAATGTAGGATAAATATATGAGCGAAAAAGAGCTTTTTATAGAATCACTGAGGGAATTCCTCAAAAGAGATGTTGAAAAAATAGCAACTAAAATAGACAAAGAAGATTACTACCCTAGAGATTTAGTTAGGAAACTCGGAGAGTTAGGCTTTCTAATCCCTTTAACTAATGGACTTTCACACTACGATATGATGATAATTTTAGAAGAAATTGCCAAGGTTAGCGGGTCCTTAGCGTTAATTGCTGACGCTCAAGGAGAATTGGCTGGCGAAATGATTAGATTATATGCAGACGAAAGACAAAGGAAGGAGTTTCTAGAACCGATGAGTAAGGGAGAGATGATAGGTAGTTTTGCCCTAACTGAACCTTCTGGTGGAAGTGATATAGGCTCCATGAAGACTTTCGCTGAGAAAAGAAATGGATTATGGAGAATAAAAGGACATAAGATGTGGATAACTCAAGGACTTTACGCTGATATTTTCGTCACAGTTACGAGAACTGGCTCATCTAGGCATGATTTATCCGTTTTCATAGTGCCTAGGGGTAATTGCGTTGAGACTAGAAAAATAGAAGTCATGGGTAATAGGGGAACTGGAACTGCTGAGGTAATCTTTCATGATTGTGAAGTGTCAAAAGATTACGTAGTTGGAGAAGTAAATAATGGGTGGAATATGGTAAATTCAGTACTAGAGATAGGGAGACTTGCTATATCTGGGATTGCAATAGGTTTGGCTGAGGCTGCGTTGGAAGAAGCTCTTAAGTGGGCTAGATCTAGAACAGCATTTGGCAATTCAATTTATGATTTTCAAGGGATAAGATGGTACTTCGCCGATTCCGTAGCTAAACTCAACGCGGTAAAATCAATGGCTAAGGATGTTAGCAATAAGTTTGATGAGAATTCAAAGGATAAGGGAGTTTACGTAGCAATGTTAAAGCTATTATCGGCGATTATCGCTAACGAAATAGTCGATATCTCCTTGCAAGTATTTGGTGGTATGGGTTACGCTAAGGGAACCACTATTGAACGAATATATCGTGATGCCAGATTACTTAGGATAGGTGAGGGAACTGATGAAGTACAAAGACACATTATTGCTAAATATATTGAGCGGTATGGAATACCGTATATTTAGTTACTTTCGATCCTTTCATAGGTAAGGCTAAAAAGCTTTAATAAGTACGTCAAGAGAATATATTTGGGGACTTTTTTGAATCGAATTGCCATAATAGGCATAGGTTGGTTCGGCTTTAGGTCTACAACTCCAGAAGTCTCATTTAGAGAGATGGTTTTCGAGGCTGCGTCTAGGGCATATAAGGATGCGGGAAATATAAATCCTAGAAATGATGTGGACTCTTTTATATCCTGCCAAGAGGACTTCTGGGAGGGAATATCGATAGCTGACGAATTCGCGCCAGACCAAATGGGAGGAGCAATGAGACCAACCATGACTGTAGCTGGAGACGCGCTTCAAGGATTAGCTCACGCTGTAATGCATATTAATTCCGGTGTAGCTAACGTAGTGTCAATTGAAGCCCATTCTAAGGTAAGCGACATACTAACGTTTAGTGACTTAGTGAAATTCGCAATGGATCCCATATACGTTAGATCCATTAATCCACCAAATTTCCATTTTATTGCAGGGTTAGATGCGGTAAAGTTCATGCAAAGAAAAGGGATAACAAGGGAAGACTTAGCATTAGTAGTGGAAAAGAATAAGAAAGCTGGTCTATCATCTCCTAGAGCGTCTTATGCTAGTAATATATCAGCTGAAGACGTGTTAAAGAAAGATTACGTAGTTTACCCTCTTAGTGAGTTGGATATGGCGCCTTTTGTTGATGGAGCAATAGTTATAGTAGTTGCTGATGAGGAAGTTGGTAAAAAGCTGAAAAAAGATGATTATCTAGTAATCAAGGGACTGGGATTTGTAACTGATTCCTCAAACCTAGAAACTGCAGAGCTAGGAAAGGCAAACTACATGAGGATAGCCTCAGATATGGCATATAGAATGGCTGGAATTGAGTCGCCTAGAAGGTATTTTGATGCTGTTTTTGTTGATGATAGATACAGTTACAAAGAATTACAGCACTTGGAGGGATTGAGAGTTTCTGAGGAACCATCAAAGGACTTAAGGGAGGGAAATCTCTCTCCTCAAGGAGAAATTCCGGTAAATCCATTAGGTGGGCATATAGCTAAGGGAGTTCCTTTAGAAGCTTCAGGTTTTTCATTACTGTTAGACGCAATAGATTATATTAAGCAAGGGAAAGGTGAAAGGGCACTTGTCGCGTCTTGGCGTGGAATTCCCACTCTTACTGGATCAGTTGTGGTGGTGGAAAAGCCATGAAGGTAAACATTCATTTAAATAAAAGAGTCGCAGTAATAGGTGCTGGCTTAACTCTATTTAGGAGAAGACTACTAGAAACTCCACAAGAGATTGCATGGGAGGCTGCAAGTAAGGCATTAGATGAGGCTGGACTAGAGTTAAAGGATATCGACTGTGTTGTTATTGGAAGTGCACCAGATGCTTTTGATGGAGTTAACCTAAAGGGCGAATACTTATCACATGGTTCTGGGGGCATTAGAAAACCAGTAAGTAGGGTTTATGTGGGTGGTGCTACTGGAGTTATGACTGCCATAGCAGGATGGTATCATGTTGCCAGTGGTTTATGCCAAAAAGTACTTGCTGTAGCTGAGGAAAAGATGAGCCCAGATAGACCTCATCCTCAAGCAATATTCAGATACATATGGGATCCAATCCTTGAAAAACCCTTGAACCCTAATCTAATCTGGATATTTGCAATGGAAATGCATAGATATATGGCAACCTATGGAATTAAAAAGGAGGAGATCGCGTTAGTTTCCGTTAAGAACAAGAGGAATGCAGTAAATAATCCATATGCGCAATTAGGTTCAAAAATAACAGTAGAGGACGTGTTAAAGAGCGAAGTATTAGTTTGGCCAGTTCAACTCTTAGACGTTAGTCCAGTTAGTGATGGTGGGGCGGCAATCGTATTAGCTTCTGAAGACTTAGCGAGGAGGTATACTGATACGCCAGTTTGGGTTGAAGGAGTTGGATGGACGTTAGACAATACGGAGTGGCCTGCTAGGGACTTATCTTACGCTAGATATGTGGAATTCGCTGCTAGAATGGCTTATAAAATGGCTGGGATTGAGAGACCAACTAAGGAAATAGACGTTGCTGAACCATATGATCCGTTTGATTACAAAGAACTACATCATTTAGAGGCACTACAATTGGCTAAGAGAGGAGAGGCTCCAAAATTATTGAAGGAGGGAGTATTCGACATCGATGGTGATATACCCAGTAGTCCCAGTGGAGGTTTACTGGGAGTGGGCAATCCTATTGCTGCTGCGGGTTTAATGAAAGTCATAAGTATATATTGGCAGTTAAAGGGGACCGCTGGGAAAATGCAAGTTAAGAGACCAGTACATACTGGTGTAGCCCAGGCTTGGGGAGATTTAATGCAAGCCGGTACGGTTATAGTTTTACGCAATTGAGGTGATATGAGATGGTAACTCCTCTAAAAGAAGAAGACTTAAGCAAACATTATATACTCTCATATAAACCAAACGCTAAATACGCATACACTGCGGGACAGGCTCAGAGCAAATATCTACTTGGACTTAAGGAAGGAAAAATTTATGGAAGGAAGTGCAATAAGTGCAGTAGAATTCACGTACCGCCAAAAATGTATTGTGAGGAATGCTTTAGACCCACTGACGAGTGGGTTGAAGTTAAAGATGAAGGAATAGTAATGACTGCAGTTGCTAGCTTCATAAGTTGGACTAGAGCTAAGTTGGAAGAGCCAGAGATAGTCGGGATTATAAGGCTATTACCTTCTAACGATAGGGATTTCGTATACCCTGGAATATTCCACAGAATATGTGCAAGTTATGAACAAGTGAAGAGTATGGAAATCATAGGGAAGAGGGTTAAGGCGGTGTGGAAGCCAAAGGAGGAAAGGAAAGGAAGTATTGAAGATATCCAATGCTTTAAGGTGATCTAAATGTCTTGGGAGAAGAGTGGAAAAGAAGGAAGGCTATTAAGATGGTATGACGTAATGGAAGCTGAAAAATACGAGTATACAGTAGGCCCAGCGGGAGAACAGTTCTTTAACGGGCTGAAACAAGGTAAGATTGTAGGAAGTAAGTGTAGGAAGTGTGGAAGAGTCTTCGTCCCTGCTAGATCCTATTGTGAACACTGCTTCGTCAAGATAGAGAATTACGTGGAAGTAAATAAGGATGAGGCTTACGTGGATTCGTATACAATAATCTACAATGATGATGAAGGTAACAAATTAGCACAACCAGTGTTTATTGCCCTAATTAGATTTCCAAATGTTGAAGGAGGATTGCTGTGTTACGCTGAAGGAAATGTTAAAGTGGAGGCAAAGGCTAAAATTACGAGTTTTGAATGGCCTCTACGAGTCAAGGTTGACTGATTTTTTCGAAAACATTTTAACCCTTAATATATGTATTCTGTATTCAAATCCAACTCAACATTGCAAGGAATCATTCCGTATAACGTACTACCGGATAAAAATATGCAGACATCTTCAACTCTACGCATAAGTTTAACTGCGATATTTGAGTTTTCTCTTAAATTCAATATTTCCTTAGCACTGGCGAAGCTTATCATAACATTTACAACTTTTCCGTCCTTATCCTTTATCTTGCTTATAGAAAAACTTCTCCAAGAAGTCTCTTATTTTTTACTTTATTCTCCTCGTCTAACAACAATTTCAACGCAGTATAAAGTCTAAAACTCTCGGAGAATTTCCTCTCATTTTCGCTTAGTTCACTAATTTTTAACTCGTATATATTATTGCCAAGAATTAAATTAAAAGCTTCATTCCTTATTATTAAAAATGCTTCGTCACTGTCTCCTTGTATAGAAACCAAGTAATTAATTAGAGCCTTTTTCATATCACTGATTTTTTCAAGAGTCCTCCGTTTGTCCCTACACTTTCATTTCAATCATTTTATGTTCATTCATGATCGAGTGTAGGTACTTAGCCCTCAACCACCTTATAGGTGGGTCATGGGACTCCTTCGAGCCCAACGGCACGGGGCTCACATC
>Ga0208313_100062_pt1 | contig 36231 bp, 32 predicted proteins | sample OSP_15_2_FD_187142 | JGI IMG/M metagenome (GOLD analysis project Ga0208313, IMG submission 187142) | Extremophilic microbial mat communities from Yellowstone National Park, USA - OSPB_Slides-mat_host_7_15 (SPAdes) (version 2) | ecosystem: Environmental > Aquatic > Thermal springs > Hot (42-90C) >... | reverse complement strand
GGATATTGGAATAGTTGACGGTATTTCCATATTGGGAACAACCGGAATTGAGACTCCAGTGAGCGACGAAGATTACTTAGATCACATTAACTGCGAGCTCAAAGTGATTAGAGCTAACTCTGATAAAGTTGTAATCTCTCCTGGAAACACCGGTTCATTATATTCAAGCAGGATTTATCCCAATATAGTTGTGAAGGTGGGGGATAGGGTAGGGGATAGCATATCTTTAGCCCTTAAAATGGGTTTCAGGAACGTGATATGCGCGGGTCTTCCAGGAAAGCTAGTAAAGTTGTCTGTTGGAATATTTAACACTCACAATAAATACGGTGATGCAAGGATTGAAGCAATAACACATGCTTGCGTAGTAAAAGGGGTTCCGATGGATATTGTAAACAGTGTATCTAAGAGTTTAACTGTTGAAGAAGCTACGAAATACTTGGGGAAGTATAAGGTCGAGGTTTTTGATTATATAGCCGAGAAGATCCTAGAGAAAATGAAGAGGCTAGGGAACGCGGACTTCGGGGTTATAATCTTCAATTATAATGGAGAAGTAATATCTAGGAGGGGTTATACATGAAGTGGGAATACTTAACTCCCGGAATTCCCGACAACTACTTTGAAAGGGACGAATCAATACCCATGACTAAGGAGGAAATAAGGGCTTTAGTGTTATCAAAGCTAAGGTTGAGGAAGGGGAGTAAGTTCCTAGACATTGGATGTGGAACTGGAAGTGTTACTGTGGAGGCAGCTTTATTACTGGGAGAGGAAGGAAAAGTATACGCTGTAGATAAGGAAGAGAAGGCAATAGAGTTAACTAAGAGGAATTTGGAGAGGTTCGGGGTGAGCAATAGGGTTACAATATTAAGTGGAAACGCGCCAGAGATATTGAAGGAAATAGAGGATAAGTTAGACGCAGTATTCATAGGAGGAGGATCTGAGGTAATATCTGATATATTGTATAAAGTCTCGAAAATGATGAAACCTAAGGGGAGAATAGTGTTAGACGCTATCTTATTAGAGACTGTTAACAAAGCCATTCAGACCCTTGAAAATCTGAATGTTTCAAATCTCGAAGTAACAGAGGCAATAATCGCTAAGGGAATGAAAACTAAATTTGGTACTGCAATGCTTTCCAGGAATCCAATATTCATCATTTCAGGTGAATTGGAATGAAACTTTATGTTTTAGGTTTAGGCCCAGGAGACCCAGAGTTAATAAGCGTTAAAGCCTCTAAGGTCTTATCCACTATAGATTTACTTTTTATCCCATATTCATTAGGGACTAGGAGGAGCTTGGCAATGGAAATTGTAAATAAATACATTTCTCCCAAAGTTGAAGTAGTTCAAATAGGCTTTCCCATGGAGAAAAACGTTAAGGAGGAGAAAATGATTGAAATAGCTAGGTTAATATGTAAAAAGATGAACAGAGACGCTGCGTTCGCTGTACTAGGAGATCCAACGCTATACAGCACGTTCTTCAGGATATCCAAATACATAGATTGTGCAGAGCTGGAGATAATTCCAGGAATCACCTCAATAACTGCATGTGCCTCAAGGGCATTAATTCCTCTAGCTAACGGGGACGAGGCAATTGCAATTATAACTTCCTCGAGGGTAGATTTGCTTAAACAGGTAAAGGAGGATTTCGATACAATAATAGTCTTGAAGGCAAGCGAGAACGTTAAATACATTTTAGAGGAACTAAAGGACCACTCGTTAGTTTATGCTAGGAGGTGCTTTATGAATGATGAGATAATATTGAAGGATAAAATTAATGAGGAGGAAGATTACTTCACTACAATAATTGCAAAGAGGTTTAAAGGAAGTGGTAGGTAAAGTAGTCTTTATAGGTGCTGGACCAGGAGATCCAGAGCTTATTACAGTGAAGGGAAAGAAATACATTGAAAGGGCAGATGTAATAATCTATGCAGGGTCGCTAGTTAACCAATCAATACTTAAGTGGACTAAGGAAGGGGTTGAAGTATATAACAGCGCGCCATTGACGTTAAATGAAATAGTTGAGATAATGGTCAAGAGGGCCAGTGAGGGAAAACTAGTTGTTAGGCTGAAGTCTGGAGATCCTAGTATTTATGGCGCACTGCTAGAGGAGATTTGGGCCCTTGAAGTTGCTGGAATACCCTATGAAGTAGTACCAGGGATAACAGCTGCTATCGCAGCGGCCTCAGTAATACCAATAGAGTTAACAGTCCCTAAGATTTCCCAGACTGTAATAATAACTAGGGCCTCTCTGAGAGTACCGATGCAGGGCTCAATAAAGGACTTCGCAAAGCTAGTTAAAGTCGGAGCTACAATGGTTATTTACACTGGAATACACATAATTGATAGGGTTGTGGGGGAGTTAAGGGAAGCCGGTTTAGAGGAAAGTACTCCAGTAACAGTTGTTTATAAGGCCACGTGGCCTGATCAAAAGGTAATTAAGGGGAGATTGTCTGATATAGTTGAAAAGGTAAGGAAAGAGAGAATTTACAGGGATTCAGTGATAATAGTAGGTATAGCTTCCAATCCTGAATCAGTAAGGCAAATAGTTAGGTCTAGCGTATATGATCCCTCTCACATACATTCATTTAGGCCTCACAAGGTGGAGGAAAGTGATTGAGAGACTATGGAGGGGGATAGCAATAATATCTGCCTCAGATAATGGTTATAAAGTAGGGGAAGAGCTAAGGCAAAAGCTAAAGGACATGGAAATCCCAACTGTTCACTTTAAGTATCAGGAAGCCAAATTCGAGGAAATATGGGAGTGCTATGACGCTATAATATTTGTAATGGCCTTGGAAGGTGTGGTCAGGACTATAAGCAAACTAGCCAGGGCAAAGCACTTGGATCCTCCTGTAGTATCTATAGATGATAGCAAAAAATACATAATACCCGTTCTAGGCGGTCATTGGGGTGCCAACGAAATAGCGAGGGATCTCTCAGATATAATTGGAGGGGAACCTATTATAACTACTGCCTCTGAACTAATGAATAAGCCCAGCGCGGAGGAAATAGCTGGAAAACTAATAGCGGAAATAGTTAACCCAGAAATGATAGTGAAAATAAACTCGGCCTTCCTTAAAGGAGAGGAAGTCTGTTTTTTAGGCAATGAAAAGGTAAATATTTCAGTCCTTAAGGACTACCACGAGGAATGTAAGAACGTAATAACTACAAGAGAGGGTTTAAGAGAAATGGGCAAGAACGTGCTCTATTTGAAGCCCCTTAAACTAGCTATTGGTATAGGTTCTAAGAAAGAAGTAGATGTCAATAAGATATGGCTAGGCATAAGTTCTTTATTAGAGAAAATGGAAATTGACAAGTCTAGAATCAAGGTAGTTGCCTCAATAAGGGAGAAATTAAAGGAGATATCTGAAAGGCTGAACGCAGAGTTCAGGTTGATTAACGAGGAGGAAATAAAGGAGTTCTCCTATCCATGCTTAACCCCTCCTAATAGGAAGTTAATTGAGTTAGGGTTGAAGGGTGTAGCAGAGGTCTCTGCCCTTATTGCCACAGGTAGTAGAAAAGCTAAGTTAGTTTTGAGGAAAGTGAGTATTGGTAATGAAGCTACAATAGCAATAGCTTCTTATGATTAGGTAACTAATAGATGAGCTTAAGGTGCAACATAATGCTTTACTTAATTGGAGTAGGGCCTGGGGATCCGGAGTATTTAACTATAAAGGGTCTAAACGCAATTAGAAGAGCAAGCTTAATAGCTGGATGGGAGAGCGTTTTAAGTAGGTTCAAAGATCTGATAGAGGGAAAACATGTTATCAAGATCACTTACATCAATGAAGCTCAAGTTATTAATGAATTAGTTGAAGCTTCAATAAGTAAAGAGGTGGTAATATTAAATCATGGGGATCCCTCTGTATCTGACTGGCAGTTTGTGGAAAAAATAAAAGCCAAATGCAGGGAAAAAGGGGTGAAAATTGATGTAGTCCCAGGGGTATCTTCAGTTAACGCAGTGTTGGCTAGGGAAGGACTGGACTTAGCCAAAGTGGTTTTCATTACACATCATGTAAGGGGAGAGGTAAACATGGAAGAAATAAAGGATTTCCTAGCTATAGGAAGGAGTGTAGTATTATTCCCTAAGCCCTACCCTAAAAGCCCTCAGGAAATAGCTAGGTTTCTAATTTCAAAAGGCATGAACAGTAAAATTAAGGTGTATGAAAGGCTAACGTTTCCATCTGAAATTGAGAAAGAGTATAGGGCTGTAGATTTAATGAAAGAGGAGAGGGAGTTTGATAACATGGTTGTAATGGTAATCTACCCTTGATCACGTTGAATAACAAATTATTAAGTAAAAACTTAGATATTAATATAAGTAGAAAATTTAAATTGTGAATTATAGTAAATTTCTATTCCTTTAATCTAAAAATAAATTATAGGTTTATTATGTAAAACTTTATATTATGTGTTAACTGACCTCTTCTAGGTCTTTACATGGATTTAAAAAATGCAATAGCCTATCCCTCAACTTTCAGGTCAATCAAGCGGATTTCTAGGTACAGAGCAAAGAAAGTGCTCTAGCTCTTTAAGGAGTCTCATTTAGGACTTCTGAACAAAAAGCATTCACTTAGAAATTCCCAAATCATGAAATGCCCTTTGCGTAAAAGTAATGAATGAGGTTCTTATTTCAGGTTAAAGACTCATTATCATAACGATTTAAATTTCTGGTAAATTAGATATTATAATATGTCATTGAGCGGAGATATAAAGGACTGCTTAAATGGAGCAATAGATCTTCATGTACATACTTTACCTGACGTAATGCCAAGGATAATAGATGACATCAAGATGGCTAAGATTGTAAAGGATATGGGAATGGGGGGTTTTGTGATAAAGAGTCATTACTTGCCTACTGCAGAGAGGGCGAAAATTGTGACAAGTATTATAGATAACGTCAAAGTCATTGGTGGAATAGTATTAAATTCCTCTGTTGGAGGAATTAACCCCACAGCAGTTGAGATATCAGCGAGGTCAAATGCAAGGATTGTCTGGATGCCTACAGTAGATTCTGAAAACGAGTTCTCGAGGTGGAGGAGTCCTGAAGAAAACGCGCCTTATTGGGCTCAAATTAGGCAGGAGTTAAGGGCTAAAGGGCTATCTACAAACCCCATTTCAATTTGGCAAAGAGAAGGGAAATTGAAAGAGGAGGTATATAAAGTCCTAGATATAATAGCCGAGTACGATTTGGTGCTTGCAACAGGGCATTTAAGCCCTGAAGAAGGGATAAAGCTCATTGAGGAGGCAAGAAAGAGGAAAGTGAGGAAAATACTGGTAACACACCCTGACTTCCCCTCGACCAAGTACAGCTTACAACAGCAGAGGAACTTGGCTTCAATGGGAATTTACTTGGAGAGGTGTTTTTCCACTGCTTATACAGGCAAAGTTTCCTGGGAGGAAATGATGAAAGCAATAAAGGAGACGGGTGAAATGAACATTATTTCAACTGACCTAGGGCAAATAAATTCTCCATTACCTACAGAAGGTTTCAGGATGTTCATTGAGAAACTAATAAAACATAACTTTCCCTTGAAGTTAATACAGAGGATGGCAATTGACAATCCAAGTAAGTTAGTTTTGTGAGTAACTTTGCGCTGAAAGCTTCTTCCTCCTTGCCAAGGATAATCTTTTTTATATTAGTGCAGTTTGAAAATTATCGCTGAGAGATCTCCTACACTAAGGCATTCGATGCTCTAAAAGATAGTAGGGAAAGCCCTAACCCCTAAGGATAGTCATAACCTTTACGTGACTGAGGGAAATGTTAATTACCTATCAGAAAAGAAGTGAAAAGAATGAACTAGCTAAATACTAAAGTGCTTAGCATCCCTATATTTTAGATAAAAAATAAATCACTTTCCCTTCATTTTACTCTTTAATACTTGACTCCTTAATATTAAGTGGAGGATTGCCCCTAAGAGGAATAGTGAAGAAAGCACAAGAGTTCCCGCGTTATAGGAACCTGTTATGCTAGTTAATAATCCCACTATGAATGGGCCAACAAATCCACCTAAATTGCCAACTGAATTAACTAGCCCAACTGCAACCGCTCTAGCTTCCCCAGCTAAAGTAGTCTGAGGTACTGGCCAAAAAACAGAGACAGCTGGGTAAATTCCTGCAACAGCCATTATTATTCCTATATAGGATATAATAGCCATATTTGCTGCTAGAGACACTATGAGCATTCCAATGAAGCTAATTATCATGGGTATTGCGAAGTGATAGAACCTCTCCCCTGTCCTGTCAGAGTGCCTTCCAACTAAAACCATGCTAATGGCTCCAATAGCGTAAGATACTGCTGTAAGAACACCTACTAATATATTTGACGCACCTGTTAACTCCTTTATTATTGTTGGAACCCAGAACCCTAAGGCGTAATTTCCTGTTACGTTGCAGAAGTAGATTACCGCTAATAATATAACCCAAGGATGACTTAATCCTCTCTTAATTGACTTAACCCTTTCCTGAGGAATCGAGTTCTTCTCTTCAACGTATTTCCTCTCTAAATAGTCCCTCTCCTCTTGTGTCAACCACTTGGCTTCCCTAGGCCAATCCCTTAAAGCAAACAGTATTACAAACCCCCATATTATTGCAGGTATTCCCTCAGCTATAAAAACCCATCTCCATCCTGCTAGACCTCCCCAATTAACTCCTAATAGTAATCCACTAATTGGAGCTGCAACTACAGTTGATATAGGTATAGCACTCATGAAGAGGCTAACAGCCCTAGCCCTCTCGTCTTCCGTAAACCAATGGGTTATGTAAACTATTATTCCTGGGAAGAAACTAGCCTCCATTAAGCCAAGCAAAAACCTTAATATATATAATTGAATGACGTTTTGGATAAAACCAGTAATTATTGCCACTACTCCCCATGTAACCATGATCCTCATTATCCACTTCCTGGCGCTCCACCTCTCTACTATGTAAGTTCCTGGTATCTCGAGGATGAAGTAACCTATGAAGAATATCCCTGAAGCTAACCCGAACTCTGCTGCAGTAATTCCTAGATCACTACCCATACTTAATTGAGCTAACCCTATATTTACCCTGTCCATATACGCTATTAAGTAAGCTATCCATATTATTGGCATTATCATTGTCCATTTCTTAGCCAAAAGCTTCTTGACGTCCACTACAGTCTTCTCCCTTACCCCCTTATTTGTGAAGTCCTCCATAATTTAAGTTCTTAAGATCTCCTAAAATTTTCTAGAGAAATTTTTTTGTTTAATTCAATAAAATAAATGAAATATTATCAATTATTATAAAGTATAAGTAAAATGTTAGTGAGTTTAAATAAAACCCATACATGTTTTAATACAAAAATGTATGTATAAAAAATTAACTTAAGGTTACCTAGCCAAAGATATTCCCCTGGTTTCTGGACCTAATGCATAGCCTATGATTACTAGGGTTGCCCCTATGATTAGGAGTACTGAAGTAGAGAGCCATATATTTGCCCCTTCTATTCCAGTAAATAAGTAGTGGAGACCTAGGGTGTAAAAAGTATACCACCCTCCGATCAATAATCCAGAGGAGAAACCAAAACCGACGCCAGATGCCCTGTGGGAAGTTTTATATCTCTCAGCTAAATAAGCTGGAGTTGCACCCCATGGAGCATATGCGAGGAAAACTAATAGGAATGACAAAGCATATGCAAGTAAAACGTTGTAATTGGAAGCAGCCAATATTATTCCATAGTATAAGGGAATTGCCAATATTATTGTTGCGAAGTGCCATCTAGTCCCTAGCTTCCTCCTCCCAATTAGCTGGGATAAATGCCCAAAAGTTATTGCTCCTACTGCCCCTCCTATTAAGCCTGAAATGTATATTAGTAAAGCACTTGGATAAGAGAGTATTGATGGTTTGCTCTGTAGGACTAGTAACTCGTTTGTAAAGCTCGAAAACGAGCACAGGAACATCCCGGTCATTAGGAGCATGATCTGGAGGAAGTCCTTCAGAGCAGGTCCCTTAAATATTGATGCCAAGGGAGTTTTCTCCAATGCCCCCTTCTTCTTGAGTTCCTCGAACTGAGGGGGATCCTTTAAGCCAATTCTTATAAATATAGCGACTGGCATTGGGATTAAAGTAGTTAAAATTGCATACCTCCAACCAAAGGAAGCGAAGGCATCACTACCATATGTAGTTGTGAAGAGAAAAACTGCCAGTGCAGAGAGGGCAGAGCCTAGAATAAACCCTGATAGTATTAAACCGCTCACTAAGCCCCTCCACTTTGGAGGGGTCCATTCCATGGCCATTGAATGGCCTCCAGCATATTCCCCTCCTACGAAGAACCCTACTACAAACCTTAGAACTAAATATAGAACAAAGCCCAAGTATCCTGCTGTGGCGTAATTAGGTAAAGCCGCAACAAGTGCTGCTGAAATGGAGTATCCTACTACAGTAATTATTAAAACGCTCTTTCTACCAATCTTGTCTCCGTAATTTCCGAAGAAAGCAGAGCCTAAAGGCCTCACTACTTCGCTCAGGACAAACCCTGAGAGGACAGCAATAGAAGAGAGCAACGGAGGTATTTGCTTCGGTAAGAAAACTGTGTTTAGGACTGTAGCTAATGATACTACTATTGTCAAGTCATAGGAGTCAAATAAATATCCTATTATTTGAGATAACGCTGCTCTATAAGTCATAGGCGTTACTTTGTCCACATCCTTCGAAGGAGTTAAATCTTTCTTCGGAAGTGTAGGTTCCATTCTACCAGGCTATTAGTTAAGCCATTTTAAAAACTTTTTGGAATTTTTCTATATTCCTATAATCGATTACTATGCCTCTATTCCTATACGTGGAAAAAAAAGTTAAAAATTAGATTGTATGGAATCTTGATTAAGCTAGATAGAAAAGAATTTTAGACTACTAGTTTAAGAAGAATAACATGATAAAGGAAATTAAAGTAGTTAAACTTAGGATGAAATTGAGGAGTGATGGGGAATTCTGGGAGGAGAAATTTGTTAGCCCAGCTGACGTTTATCCTGAATTAAAAGGTCAATGGCATTCCCCATTTAAGCCATTGAGGAGGATTTCAGGTAACTTATTTGAGGTATCTGATTACTTCTTAGAAGTTATCTCTGACGATAATTACACCGGGATCTCAGGTCCTTTGGGGCCGTATGAAGATTTAGAGCTTGTTTACATACTGAACTACTTAAAGAAGATTTTAATTGGGAGAGATGAGTTCGAGTTAGAGAAAATATGGGACATGTTATACAGGATAACAATGTTTGGGAGAAGAGGAGATGCAGTAAAGGCGATTAGTAGAATAGACATAGCGTTATGGGATCTCCTAGGTAAAAAACTTAGGAAACCAGTGTACAAATTACTTAAGGGGCCTTCCAGAGAGAAGGTAAGGGCTTATTTCAGTGCAGCTGGATTCTCAACAGATAGGGAATCCCTCAAGAAGACCTTGAATTACTACTTGGATAAAGGTTTTACTGCGTTTAAGTTCTTCTTTAAGTATGGCCCAAGCGATGGAATTGAAGGTTTGAGGAAGAACGTGGAGTTAGTTAAGATGGTCAGGGAAATGATTGGAGAGGAAAACGAGATAATGTTTGATTGCTGGATGGGATGGGATCTAGATTACTCAATAAGGGCTATAAGAGAGATAAGCAAATACGGTGTTAAGTGGATTGAAGAGCCTTTACCTCCGGATGAAAAGGAGGGTTATTCAGTATTGTCCTCTAAATCTGATATAGATATTTCCGCAGGAGAACACGAATATACAAGGTGGGGGATAAAGGAATTAATTGACATTGGCAAGGTGAGGATCGTTCAACCAGACATTTCTTGGGTAGGTGGAATTACGGAGATGGAGAAAATTTACTCCTTAGTTAATAGTTACGGTAGGATCTTGATCCCTCACTTTTCAATAGGGACTGTTACTGCAAACATCCACTTCATGTTTTCTAAACCTAGTTACAATTGCCCATTAATAGAGTATTTACCTAAATACACTCAACTCAACTTAGCTGCCTTTAAGGATCCAGTTAACTACGAAAACGGACACATTACCTTACCAAAGGGGGAAGGATTGTCCCTTGAGTACGATGAGGAGAAGGTAATCGAGAGGAAGGTAGTCTCATCCATTCAGGCTTATTAATAATATAAGCTCAAATATAAATGGTATTTATGCCTATTAAAGTAAAAGATGAGATTTTTAAACTAGAAGTTAAGCTACCTGACTTAAAGATTGCTAGGCTTAACTCCTACCTCTTACTTGATGAGGTCCCTACCCTAATAGACTTAGGGAGCAACTCATATGGAGCTATAGAGTCACTAATGGAAGAGCTAAACGTTTTAGGTTTTATGTTCTCTGAAGTAAAGAGGATAATAATAACTCATTATCATATAGACCATTCAGGTCTATTACATTTAGTCAATTTAATAAACCCTAATGCGGAGATATTTATATCTGAGGCCGACTTCGAGATAATTAAAAACATGGAGGAGAGGTATAAGGAACTGGACTACTTGTTCTCTATAAACGGGGCACCCAGCGAGCTTATTAAGAAGGCCTTAAGCAAGGAGATAGAGGGAAGGATTAGAGTTTTTAAAAAGGCCTCTGGGTTAAAGGTCAACTTGATTAAAGGGGATGAAAAGGTGGGTAAGTTAAATCTCGTCCTTACCCCTGGTCACACCCCAGGGCATGTATGTGTTTACAGCGAAAGTAAAAGGGTATTGTTCTCGGGAGACCATTTACTATGGGATATAACTCCCAATGTGAGCTATTACAATGGAAACTCAGACCCCTTAGGGGATTATATAGCGAGCTTGAAGAAAGTTAAGGAATTAAAAGTGGATGCTGTTTTACCTGCCCACAGGGGGATTTACGTAGAGCACGAGAAGAGGATAGAGGAATTGATCGAACATCATAAGGAAAGGTTAAGTGAGATAGTTGAGATGTTAAGGGGGAGGAATTTGACTGCCTATGAAATAGCAAGGGGAGTAAAATGGAGGAGTGGGTCATTTGATGAACTAGACGACTTCCAGAAGAGACTTGCCCTAGGTGAAACAATTTCCCACATAATTTACTTGGAGAGAAGGGGGGTTTTAAGCAGAAAAACAGTTTCTGGAATAATATATTATACATTAAATGAAGAGCTAGGAAAAAGGTGGAACGGAGAATTAATTTAAAATTATTCATAATTAAAGAATATTATAGATACTTCGCTGCTGGAATTATCCTTTACGTAAACTCATTAACCCTTTACGAGCAACGATACCACGTCTTTAACTAAGTAGTTCTCCACTTTCATTGCTCTCTCAATTATCCTCTCTGAGATCTCTCTGGCCCATGAAAACCTTACGTTGTCTTTGAACTTGTTAATTACGTCGTCCCTGGTAACAGGATTGCCTGGCGTTCCCTTGTGGTTCACCACTTCCTCTTCGTATATTTTACCCTTAACTCTCACCCTAACCTTTGCTGGGGCTACGTTAGATGTGACGTGCTTGTCTAATTCAGGGTTATGGTAAGCCTTTATTCTCTCCATTATTTTTAGGATCTTATTGTCCCTTATTTTCTGTTCCTCGAAATCCCAAACAGTTACCTTTCCGTTAACTAATGCCACCGCGCAAATATAGGGGACACTGAACTTAGCGTCGTAGGTAGTGACAGGCTTATATTTCTCAGGTAAATGCAACCCTAGATCACAGGCTATTTTAGGTATCTCGACCTCTATTTCCTCTATATCTTCAACGTTAAAGCCGTACTTCTTCCTTAGCGCTATCATTGCATCTGCAGTGCTATGCGTTGCATGACAGGCTGGGTAGGGTTTTATTGATATATTTAGAGTCTCCCAGTTCCTCCCTAAATCAGATGTGGCGTCCTCCCACTTAACTTTCTCACCGTATAAAAAAGTATTAAAAACCCCTTGCCTCCCCTCGAAAACCCCTTTAGGTCCTTTATAACCGTGTTTCGCCATGAGTGAGGCCATTATTCCTGCATGAGAAGCCCAGGCTGGATGGAATGGCTTTACTTGCACACCCTCGTTTATACTTTGAAGTATTCCAGATGCAAAGCTACCTGCTATGCCGTATGCATTAACTAGCTCCTCATCTTTTAATCCCAAGAGCTTTCCAGCTACAGTAGTAGCTATGAAAACCCCAACTACTGAAGTTGGATGAAAACCCCTTTCGTGGAACTTCCAAGGAGCTACCTTCCCTATCCTAGCCCCTACCTCGTATCCAGCAATTACGCTAGTTAAGAATTCAGTGCCACTTGCATTGACTTTCTCACCAACAGCTAAACCTGAGGGGACTGAGGTACTGCTCACGTGAACTCCTGAGGTTAAATGAGTGTCATCAAAGTCTATGAAGTGAGCCATAGTGCTGTTAACTAAAACCGCATTAGGGGCTGGGACTTTTATTCTCTGCCCTACTATCGAGCTCTCTTCAGCCCCTCCAAGAGAAGATATCATGTTCATTAATGGTTTAACTTGCTCGAACTCGCTCACAGCAATCATCAGCCCAAAAATATCGAGTATGTGATCCTTGGCCTTCTCCTTAACCCTTTCAGGTATGTCCTTTTCTCTTAAATTTATAACGAAGTTGGAGAATTCCTCCGCTATCATAATTTTCCTTACTTTAATTAAATTGCAAGCTTATAAGCTTATACCATTAACTGCAATCGGTTGGCAATGGAAAGGATAAGGGATAAGGATTTGGAGGGAAAAATCGTGGATCCGATGGAGGCGGTTAATTTTATCCCAAAAAGGGGGGTTTTGGCCTTCGCTGGAATGGCTGGTACAGCTTACCCTAAAGTAATTCCAAGAGCATTAGCAGAGAGAGTGAAGAACGACAAGGAATTTGGTTACGTTATCCTAAACGGAGGAAGCGTAGGGGAGGACTTCGATGAGGCTATATCCAAGGTGAACATAATGAGGAGGTATCCTCTTGGCTCCTCCTCTGAGAGGTTAAGGAAAGAGGTTAACTCTAGATCATTTGAAGTTTCAGATTTATGGCTTTTCGAGTTCTCCAGATGGATAAGGTTCAATGTTTTCAAGAGGAGAATAGGGGAGATAGACGTTGCAGTCATCGAGGCCACTGCAATTACGGAAGGAGGAGAGGTAATCCCATCGCTATCGCTTGATTCAGCGCCATCTTTCGTTGAGTCAGCAAAAAAAGTCATAATAGAGGTAAGCTTGAAGAAGCCGGAACTCAGTGGAATTCACGACGTCTATCCATTTAAGGTTGGAGATTTAATCCCAATAAGGGGAGTCCTTGACAGGATTGGAGAGAAAGGGTTAAAAATACCAAAGGGGAAAATAGCGGCAATAGTTTTAAGTAATTATGATGATAGTGAGAAAATACACTACAGCAAAGGAGAAGAAATAGATTTAAAGGTAGCGGAAAACATAATAAGTTTTTTATCAGGAGAAATAAAGGAGGACGAGAACCTCAGGGGAGGGAGGTTTACACTACAGCCGGGGGCAGGACCAATAGCTAGCTTAATGTCAAGGAGAATAAGTGAATTAGAGGTTGAATTAGGAATCTGGGGGGAGGTGGCTTCAACTAGTTGGTTGCCCACCCTTTCCGAGAACGTTAGGGGAATAAGTAGCGCTGTGCTTTACACATTACCTGGGGAGAGGAAGTACAGGGAAGTTCTATATAATGAGTTCGAGGAATTTAAAAAGAAAGTAGTAATAAGGCCTTATGAAATTGCAAATAACCCTCAGGTAATTCTGAGGTTCAACCACGTAGTTATTCAGCAGGCAATAGAGGTAGATCTCTTTGGAAACGCAAATATAACTCACATAGGTGATAACCTATATGGTGGAGTTGGGGGTTCTGGGGATCACACAAGGCCTTCGTATTTAACTATAATAGCGTTACCCTCAATAACTAGCTCTGGGATCTCGAGGATTGTACCAATAACAACTCACGTAAGCTTACCTGGGCATGACGTTGACATAGTAATAACTGAACAGGGATGGGCAGACCTAAGGTTGCTCTCACCGACAGAGAGGGCTAAGGAAATAATAGATAAGTGCTCCCATCCGAAGCACAAGGATTGGCTATGGGATTACTATTCCTCTATAATTAAGCAAAGGGGACATAGTCCAATTAACATAGAGAAGGCTTTTAAGAGAAATTAGTTATTTGCATTATATATTGCTAATGAAACTCAATACTCTCCTGGCTTTCTTGACTACGGCCTCGTCAATCATTTGGTTGTCAACGCTTATTGCGCCTAACCCCCTTTTAATTGCGTCCTCATAAGCAGTGTAAACTTTCTTCGCCCACTCTATCTCCTTTTCCGAGGGAGTAAATACCTTGTTTATTACATCTACTTGGTTGGGGTGAATTGCAGCTTTGCCTAAATATCCCATTGCCTTTGCTTCTCTAGCCTCCCTCTCCAATCCCTCTAAGTCCCTGAAGTTAAGGTAAACTGTATCTATAGCAGAAATGTTCACTATAGCTGCTGCTATTGAAGTTAAGAGCCTGGGATAAAAGAGAATTTGGTTGTCTGACTCACATCCAACATCAGAGCAGAAATCTGCCCTCCCGAATGATATGGCCTTTATTCTCTCACTCGCCTTCACTATTTCGTAGATGTTTGAAAAGCCAATAGCGTTTTCAATGGTTACGATCAAGTCTGTTTTGTCTTTTAACTCATAGAGTTGCTCGAAGGACTCTATAACCCTTTCAACAGCGTAGACATCATTACTATTGTTCACCTTTGGTATCATGTAGAAGTCTGGGCCTTCCTTTATTGTCTCCTTAATGTCCAAAACCCAGTATTTAGTTTCAATACCGTTAATCCTTACCCCAACCCTCTTCTTTGCCCTGTCAATTTTGAGGGAATTGGAAACGTTTTCCCTTGCTATTTCCTTTTGACTTGGAGCAACTGAGTCCTCTAAGTCTAAGATTATAGAGTTAGCGTTTAACTCGAACGCTTTTTGTATCTTCCTGAGATCACTTCCTGGAGTGAAGAGGAAGGAACCTAAGTACTTCACTTTTTCCCACCCTTCATCATTGAGAACCAGTAATTCCTTTTATAAACGTAGAACCTCCTCCTGAACTCGCAAACCAATTTCTTGAAGTTCTGCTTGTAGACTCTATACTTTACATTTACTTCCCCGTAGTCCTCTCTATTTAAATCCTTGACTTCAATTACCTCAGTCTCTACGTGGAGGGTATCCCCATCGAAGACAGGGGAATGGAAGCTGAGGTCTGCTATCTCCAGCTCACCTGCAATGTTTGGGAACTCAAAGGAAGTTATCCCATAAGCTATTGCAAGAGTCATGGTTGCTACTAATAGGGGTTGCTTGAACTCTGTTAAATCCATATATTCCTTGTCGAAGTGGAGCCTGGCTGAATTCAAAAGGGAGTGGGTGAAGTACAAGTTATCTTGATAAGTAACAGTCCTACCATACCTGTGGATCACCTTTTCCCCAACTTTGAAGTCCTCGAAGAACTTTCCGACGTAACCGTAAACCATGTTCACACCTTACCTACACTCTCCAAATATTTTCTCCAAGGGGAGTTCTCCCTCTTGTATATTAAATTACTCCTCTTTACTTCAGCGACTAGCTCGTTTTTTTGATTATAACCCCTATGTATCCATGTAACTACGCAAGCATAGGGTCTTGACTTCGACTCCCTCTTTGAGACTACTTCCGTTTCAACCCAAATAGTGTCTCCTGGATATACTGGTTTGAGGAGCCTCGCATATTCTTGACCTAGAAAAGCCACTGTGTTCATGCTTGAGTCTTTCACTGCCAAGCTCACAACCAATTGGAGAACTAATAAGGGATGGATTATTACCCCTTTATACTCGGTCTTCTTCGCAAACTCCTCATCAAAGTATAGTGGTGTGTAGTCCCCAGAAAAGCTGAGCCACAAGAGGTTGTCCTCATACTTAAGTGTTCTGGAGGGGTAAGAGACATACTTCATCCCCACTTCGAAGTCCTCACAATAAGGGCCCTCAGATCCCCAGTTAACCGCCATTCAATCACCTAATAAGACCTAGGTAATTTCAATACGTGAGTGCTAACGAAATTCAACACCATGTTTTGAGAGACAGGCGCTAGCATTTGCAACTCGTTTTGCCTCCAGAACCTTTCTATGTCCATGGAAATCGATAAACCGTAACCACCCATAGCCCTTATAGATGCTTCAGTGGCTAGTTTATGTGCTTCAGCTGCCATGTATTTAGCTATGTTTGAGTACAGCCCTACCTCCTCCCTTGGAGCATTACTCTCCATTAAGTCCATTGCCTTTTGGGCTAATAGATTAGCTGCTTCCAACCTTATGTAGGCGTCTGCCATTGGGAACTGTATTGCTTGGTATTTGGCTATTGGGTCTTCGAAAACCACCCTTTGCCTTGCATATTCCGCAGCCCTGTTAAGAGCCCATTTGCCTGCACTTATTAATTGACCAGCTATTAGCACTCTCTCTGCATTAGCTTCCTCCATGAGTATGTAAAACCCCTTGTCCTTTTCACCTATTAAGTTCTCGGCAGGTACCTCTACCTCGTTTAAGTAAACTACGTTAGTGTCTATGCACCTCCTCGCGTTATTTGGTATTTCTGAGAGCTCAATCCTGTTCCTGTTCTTCCTTATATCTACTAAAAAGAGCGAAATTCCATGAGTCTTCTTCTCTGCTTTCTCGTATGGAATGGTCCTCGCTATGAATATCCCCAAATCTGAATGTTTAACCCTTGAAATGAAGACCTTTTGACCTGTTAATATATAATAATCCCCTTCTTTCCTTGCAAATGTCTTTATTTTTGGAGTATTAAAACCAGAATGGGGTTCAGTTACTGCGAAGACTTGGAACCTCATCTTACCTTTTGCTACTTCAGGTAAATACTTCTCCTTAGCCTCATCTGTTCCATATTTTGATAATATTACGTTGTTGAAATAGACAGCGTGTACGGTATTTGAAGCAGTTGATCCTCCAGGTGAATAAGCTATTTCCCTTAGAACGGCGTCAGCTCCCCTTATAGATAATCCAGCTCCCCCATATTTTTCTGGTATATTTACACCCATGAAGCCAAGTGATTCTAGTTCCTGAACGAATTCAATTGGGTATTCCCTCCTCTCGTCCTTTTCAGTCCAGTATTTTGAGTCGTATTTGTCCACTACTTGCCTTACGCTTTTCCTAACTAGCTCAAGTTCCTGTGTTGACATCTTACTCATCATATGTGATGTTATTCAAACTTAAAAGGATTTCCAAATGCACTTAATTTAAGGAGTTCAAGTGCTATTTTCGTGAGCTACCTCGCCCTGAAGGGTTTCATGCTTCATGACCCGACATGCCTAATGGATAGAGGACGGAGCTCCGCAGACACTGAAGGGTAGGCTCACCGTTTATCCCTACACTTTCACTTCAATATTTAATTTTCATCATGATCAAGGAGAGGCATCAATCATCAGTCCCTATTAATAAGAAATAGGACTTTGAGCAAAATGGCTTTACTAAACATCTTCTTCTCCACTCCTAACCTTTTGGGTACATTAGATGAAGGTCATCTTTCATAAAGGTGTAACATGATGAATGTGGAAAAGTTTCTATATAGAAAAAGGGATTCAGCCTACTTGAGATAACATATTACATCGAATATGAAATCTCGTGGAGCCTTAACCCCTGTGTCTCTTTCCATATATCCATGACTTAACTGATCATTATTCCCCTGATGCTCGCTAAGGATTGACGCGTGGTGAATCCTACCTCACTTTCCCATTACTCCGCTCCTTTAGGTAAATCGAAATTCTTGCTTTTAAATATTTGTATAGTTCCAGTAAACAGACTTTTTAAGTCTCTATGGATTCTAATTGCACAAATGTTAGAAGACTACAACCCCTGGCGGACATCCAAGGAGAGGATAGAGGAAGTGGAGGTGTTCAGGAAGTACATGGAGTCCGAGGTCAAGTAGGAACCAGACGTTCTGGAAAAGGTAAGTTTGACCCCATACTCCCTTAACTTCATCTTCGGACCAAGACAGATTGGGAAGTCTACAGCCCTCATACTCCTTGTGAAGAGGCTCTTGGAGAGGGGTGAATCCTTTTTCGCGTTAACAGAAATCTTTTTATATTTGTTTATATCAACTTTTATTGATTAAGGATGACCTCCCACTAGATGTGGGCTCTGCCTAAAAGAATGGGATTGCGGGGATGTGAGCCAAATGCCGTTGGGCTCGAGTCCCATGACCCACCTAAAAGGTGGTTGAGGGCTAAGTCCCTGCTCGATCATGATTGAACATAAAATGAGTGAAATGAAAGTGTAGGGACAAACGGTGGAGGTAATAGCGGAGATGTGAGGAGATGCCTTTGCTTGAATCTCATAACCCATACATGATGTGAGTGTGTGATTGAATGCTAGGTTCCTCCAAAATCATGAATGGGAAATAAAAATGATTGAACGTAATTTAAAGCATTTAAAAATCAAGAGAGACGATGTAGTCTATAATCCTAGAACTTACTATCTTAGGTTGTAAGGGAGACGGAAATATTAAATTCATGATATATTAAATTAAAGGAGGACAATAAGAATAGCTAATACTGTTGCAGAAAGTAAATACTAAGCTTACTATAGGATTAGAGGGAAAAGAATTGCTAAGAAGTAACTTGAGGAGAGGATTAGTCCTTCTTTAATACTTACCTTACCGTTCTTCAATACTGCTAGCATCATTAAATTGATTATTATCATCACGGCGAACTCAATTAACGAGGGGTAGATACTTACTCCTTGAGAAAGCAAACCTATTAATCCCAGTAGCAAAGTGTTGTTCTCTATTTTACTACCTATGAAACTATAAACAGCTATGCTCCCACCTCCTTTACTAGATATAGTTAATTTGTACGCACTTATCTTCTCCTCTAGTTCAGCAGCAATAGGGGATATTACCATTGAGAGCCAAACACTGGAGACATTCAAGGATCTGGCGAGTTCATTTATAACCTCTACGAAGAAATTACTCAATACTAATATGATTATAGCACCTGAAATTATTAACACCGAAGACTTAGCTAATTCCCCTCTATCAATTTTACCCCTTTTCAAAACTAAGGTTCTACTTCTTTTATATCTATATAAAACATAAATAAAGTATATGACGCAGAGAATTAGACCAGTTAAGGTGTCTAACCTTGAGTAGAACATTATTGCTATAACTACAATAGTCGAGAGCAAGAGGAAGTTGTACTCCACTTTGTAGTCCTCTACCATGTCTATCCCTTTACCCCACCTTACCTTGGAAACAAACACTATTAACCCAATCCCTATGGTGAAAAGTATTATGTTTCCGCCTACCGCGGAACCCAAAGAGACATCATAGGACCCGCTTAATGTGGCAATCACAACGAATATAGTTTCAGGTAGTGAGGTAATGAAGCCTAATATTACCCCACCAGTCATCCCTTGACCTAAGAACCTTTCTAACCTTTCAATTCCCCTACTCAATATTTCAGCTGAGAGCCAAAACATTAGCATTAGAGCTATTGCCTCAATTAGTGAAAGTAATGTAGAGCTCACATGCGTTTCCTCTTAACCCTTTGTTGGGATCCCTGGAGTCCCCACATCATAGTCCCCATTATACGGGATCTCAGTGGGTAGTCGCCAAGATCCCATATATTTTTTAAACGGTGGGAATAAATTTTTTCCCTTGAAGAGTTTTCACCATGAAAATAAAAGAGGGGAGAAGAAAGTAAAGCATGAAAAGGTTTTGGACTTTAAGAGAGTTATAGAGTATTGGAAGTCGAAGAAAGAGGTTGTAGACAAGTCGCTAGAGGAATTCGTGAGTAAAACTGGAGAACCCCTTTCAAAGGAAATAGCATACTACGTTTTCTCAGACGGGAAGAGGTTCAGGAGCTTAATAACCTTTCTAATTATAGAAGGGCTTAAAGGTAACCAAGAGATGGCTAGGGACTTAGCGTTAGCGGTTGAAATACTTCACTCAGCCTCCTTAGCGCTCGATGATATAATTGATGAAGACTTAGAGAGAAGGGGTAAACCCTCAGCATGGACAATGCTTGGTACTAAGAGGGTTATTTTAGTTACCCATTACTTAATTCCTAGTGCACTTCAAATAATCTCTAAAGGAGCAAGCGATGGCTTGGAGATATCAGTTAAGCTATGGAAGGACACATCGCTAGGTGCTATTTACGAGGAATACGGAACTGAGCTGGATTATTACAGTTTAGTAGATTATAAGACTGGGAGCCTATTTAAGTTATCCTCTGTACTTGCAGTAATAGGATCAGGTAAAAAGGATCTAGCGAGGAGCGCCATAGAGCTGGGGAAAAACATAGGGAGATTATACCAGATAGCTGATGATTATGTAGATTACTTAAAGGGAAAGGAACCTAGGAAGACAGGAGACTACTCTTTTAAGAAGTTCCTAGAGATAGTGAAGGAGAACAACGATTTCCCTGAGCAGTCTATAAAGTATTACATACTAAAGGTCAGGGAGGGGTTCCTTTCCTTAAACCTAGAGGGGGAGGAAATAAACGAGATCCTATACCAATTACCTCTCCTCCTAGTTTATAAAATGGTCTCAGAGGTAAGTGAAGAGGCAGGACTCAAATTCATTAACTCTTTGAATCCTTGATCAGAGATTAATTACAGCTCACCGATCGCTGGCTGCCCACCTCATCATTACTCTTAATATACGCTTTAGGAATAATAACGCTATGCATTTCTACTTTTGTCTAAAATATTTTCTGCAATAGTGCCAACAATTTTATTAATGCTTGAGATAGCTAGTTTAGAAAGCATGAGATTGAATTCCTCGATAGAGGGATGGGGAGTTTATATTCCCATTTACAGGATAAGGGTTGAGGAAATAGCCGAATTGTGGGGATATGATGATAAGGTTGTTGAGGGGCTTAACCTCAGTGAAAAGAGTGTTCCTTACGCTGATGAGGATTCCACAACAATGGGTTTCGAGTCCTCAGTTTATGCAATAAGAAGGGCTGGAATTGATAAGAACAAAATAACTACTGTTTACTTTGGAACTGAATCGAAACCATATGCAGTTAAACCGTCTTCAACAATAATAATGGAAGCTCTTGGAATTTCTGGGTATAGTTCTGCAGTCGACATGGAGTTTGCCTGTAGGGGCGCTTCCCAGGGATTGAAGGCAGCTTTTGGATTAACTTCATCAGGTCTCGATGAATATGTCTTAGTTATAGGCTCAGACACAGCTCAGTCGAATCCAGGGGACGTCCTAGAGCTCTCCTCTGCTGCAGCCTCTGTTTCCTTCGTTGTAGGGAAAGCTAACAAGAGCTCTGTGGCAATATTAGAGGGAATGACCTCTTATACAACAGATACTCCAGATTTTTGGAGGAGAGAAGGTGCACCTTACCCAGTTCATGGGGAGGGGTTCACTGGGGAACCTGCATATTTTCACCACGTTATTTCAGCAGCTGAGAAGCTAATGAAGGACTTAGGGCTAAGGCAAGGAGATTTTACATATGCAGTATTTCATCAACCCAACGGTAAGTTCCCAGTTCAAGTGGGAAGTAAACTAGGTTTCCCTAAGGACAAGGTAATCCCTGGTTTGGTTTCTCCATATATTGGGAATGCCTATAATGCCTCTGCTCTATTAGGGTTTGCCAAGGTTCTCGATATTGCAAAGCCTGGGGATAGAGTACTCGTCGTCACTTTTGGAAGCGGTGCAGGAAGTGATGCTTTCTCCTTCATCGTTTCGGATTCAATAAATGAAAAGCAAAAGCTAGCCCCAACTTTCAATTATTTGTTAGAGAGGAAGAAAACAATTCCTTATTCCGTTTACGCTAAGAACACTAGGAAGATAAGGAGGTATGGGGAATGAAAGTTTACATAAGCGACTACAGCGCAGTTAAGGCTGATAGGCACTATGATAAGGGTATTTATGATCTTGCTTATGAGGCTTATAAGCAAATATCTCCCAGTGTTGAAAGTAAAGGTTTGGATACACTAATTATATCTTCTTCTTTTTCCCTTCACAACAACTTAAATCTAGGAGTTAAGGTTGCCAGTAAAATAGGAATTCCAGCTAAGAGGATAGTAAACGTTGAAGGTGGGCTATCCTCCTCAGGGCAGGCTTTAATGGTTGCGGAATCTATGATAAAGTCAGGACTTGCATCAAGTGTATTAATACTTGGAGTTGAAAAGGTAAACGATAATGTGAGCAAGAAAGTGAACAGAATGCTAAGCTATGAATTAGATAGCTTATATGAAGGCTTTTATGGAGTGAACTCCACGGAAATAGCAGCTTTGATACATAAAAGCTACATGAGGAAATATAAAGTAAGCAAAGAATACTTTTATAGCTGGCCTTTATTAATGCACGCCAGGGCTCAAAGCAATCCAAAGGCCTGTTTGCCCTTTAAAGTCACTAGAGAAGCGATTTCCTCTTCTCAAGACATCTCCTCTCCCTTAAAGCTCTTTGACTTGTCACCACTATGTGACGGCGCTGCATCTGCTTTCCTAACATCTGAGTTCAGAGGCAAAGGAATAGAGTTAATGTCAATAGGTGTAACTAATTACTTCGATAACTACTGGGATATGGAGAAGATAAATTACGTTGTTAAAAGTTCCTTTAACCAGTCCCTTGAAAATGCGAAGATAAGCAAGGAAGAGGTGTCCTTACTTGAGATAACTGACTCTTATTCCGTAATGGCTGCTCTGGAACTTGAAGCTACTGGTTTATATGAGCAGGGTAAGAGCCTAGAACAAGTTGAAAGCAATTCTAAGGTAAATTTAGGGGGAGGATTAAAGGCTAGGGGAAACATAATGGGGGCAACAGGACTTTATCAACTTCACGATGCCCTAAACGGATTAAACAAGGGCGAAATTGGAGTGATCATTAATACTTCTCTTCTAGCCCACACCTCCTATTCCATTGTGGTGAAAAATGAGTAGGTTGAGTGTCCCCCCTTACTGGAGGGAAAGGGGAACTTATTATAGGTTAGAGGGTGTAAAGTGCAGGAAATGTGGGGCAATCTCATTTCCAAGGAAATACTACTGTCCTTCATGCAATTCAAGGGAATTAGAGGGTTATGAGGTTAGTAGAGAAGGAAGGGTAATCAACTTCACTGTTTCCCATCAACAAAAGGAGGGTTTTGACCTCTCTATTCCTATGATCATAGCAGAGATAGAATTAAACGATGGGGTAAGGATTTACGCTCAATTAGTAGACGTTGATCCATATGAGGTTAGGGAAGGCATGGAAGTTGAGGCAACTTTAAGGAGGGTGGAAACAGATTCGCATGAGGGGATAATTTATTATGGAACAAAGTTCAGACCAAAGATTACATAATGAAATAGAAGCAGAAGTAGAGAAGCTGGAGAAAGGCGAGATATCACTTCAGTCCCTAGATAACATTTTTAATAAGAACTTAGCAACATTGATAAGGAGGAAGTTCATAGAGAAAATAACTAAAACTCCATTACCTTCAATAGGTTCAACCATCCTGGAGTTTGAGGAAGTTATAGGGAAAAACGCTGAGAACACGATAGGAGCTACACAAATACCTTTAGGAATTGTAGGCCCATTGAAAGTATTTGGAGACCACGCTATAGGAGATTATTACGTCCCAATGGCAACTACTGAAGGGGCTCTAATTGCGAGTGTGAACAGAGGGGTTAAGGCAGTAACCATGAGTGGAGGGGTAAGGGTTAAAGTATTAAGGGACTTCATGACTAGGGCACCTCTAATAGTTTTCAATAGCATGGATGAAGCGGTGAAGTTCTACAATACCATTAAAAACCATGAGGGGAAACTAAGGGAAATCGTTAAAGTGGTTACGAGGCACGGAGAGCTAATTGGTTTCGACGTCTACGTTATTGGAAACAATGCGTGGATAAGATTGAAGTTTGATACGGGAGAAGCTATGGGAATGAACATAGCAACTCTGGCTAGTGAAAGGATATGTTACTACATAGAGGAAAACTATAAAGCAAAGTGTTTAGCCCTAAGCGGAAACGTGTGTGTTGACAAGAAGCCATCTTGGATAAATATAATTGAGGGAAGGGGTAAGGAAGTTGTGGCAGAGGCAATAATAAAGAGGGAGGTAATAGATAAGGTGTTTAAGGCTAGGATTGACGACATTGTGGAGGTAGCGATCAAGAAGAACTTACTTGGAAGTGCAGTTTCGGGGAGTATGTATTACAATGCACACTTCGCTAATATAATAGCTGCTATCTTCATAGCCACAGGTCAAGATGTTGCTCAGGTAGTGGAAAGTAGTTCTGGCTTCTCTTTTGCTGAAAAAAGAGGGGAAGACCTGTATTTGACCGTAAAGCTTACAAACCTAGAAGTGGGCACTGTTGGAGGGGGTACTAGGCTTCCAACGCAAAGGGAGGCACTCAAAATTATGGGGCTAGGAAATGGTTTAAAGGGGGAGGCAAAGAAATTCGCTGAGATAATCACTTCAACAGTTCTCGCGGGCGAGCTTAACTTAATAGCTGCTCTTGCAGGGGGTGAACTAGCTAAAGGACATGAAAAGTACGGAAGGGGAAAAGTTGATTCAAGCAGTAAAAAGGAGTAAATGTTTAGAGGTAATCTTCCCTTCTTCTGCGTTTGACCTAAAAGACGAGAATGCCAAGCTGTTAGAGGTTTATTACATTACTAGGGCCCTGTTAACCTTCAGGGTCACTAGGCTTTTATTGTATGGTAAGGCTAATAGGAAAATAATCAAGGTCATGGAATACCTACTTAAGCAACCATATTTAAAGAAGGAGGTTAAAATTGACAATGATCTTAAAATGGTTGGAATACTCCCTCCCCTTAATGCTTCTTGGCACTCCTACTTCAAGGAACCTGTAGAGGGGGATATAAGGGAGGTATCTAAGGGGAATTGCGGGTTAGGAAGGATAAAGTATGTTGGGAAGAGAGAAACTAAGTGGGCTATTGTTTTAGACTCAAATAGGAGGATTTTAGCTTACCTGGATTCTAACCCTTTTTATCATGGGTTCGAGATTATAGTTGTTAATAGTTTAGGCGAAGCAATGAAATTGAATAAGGGGTTTCCAATAATAGCCTCTAGAACTGGAAAAGAAATATGGGAAGTAAAGGGGTTAATTCTTGAGAAATACATTAATAGCGGAATATCCCTTATAATAGGGGAAAGGGAAGGGTTGAACCTCTTGGATTTAAAGGAAGGAGAGGCAGTTAAATTCGTTTCAAACCAAGGAGTTAAGACAATTAGGTCTGAGGAAGCCCTTTTATACTCATTGCCAATTATAAGCTCTATAATTGATTCTCAACAATAAAACCTCTCAATCCAGTATTAATTAATGTTTTACAGAGAAGTCGCTAAGTGGTTGCCTTTGGCATTGGAATTCTTAAAGGAAGGGGGAAAAGATGAGGACTTCGCTAATAAAGAACCTCCCAGCAAAACTGACGACTTCCTAGCGGAGCTAGTTAAACATGGAATGAGGGATTTATCTGAACTAATATTTGAACCAATGGAGAGAATTAAAGAAATTATGGATGAGGTAGAGGACATTATAAATGATATGGACAGGATATATGACAAAATGGAGGAGTACGTTAACGTCCTTCACAACAAGTTCAAATCAAATCAAGACGTTAACGAACTTTTCAATGCTATCAAGGAACTCCTGGAAAAACATAAGATAAAGATGGATAAGAATTACATAAGCGAAGTTTATAAGGAATTAGAGAAACACAGAACAGAACTCAACTTAGTAATGAAAGAGCTCAGGAAAGCTAGGAAAGAGGCTGAAAAAGTTTATTTCTATTCCGCAGTTGTTTTCCTATGCATAACTCTTAGACTAGACGACCCTAAGAAATACACTGAGAAAATAATTAACAACATGAATAATATTTTGGATGAGATCTTTGAGATAAGGAAGAGATTAAGTCAAATAATTCCAACCAGTCCATCGTAGTCTTTTAAAAGTAATATAAACACATGTTCGATATTAAATCCATGCAGGTAGAGCTCCCAGATATTCCTATCGAGAAGGAAGTAAAGCTGAATCCGAAGGATACTGCTTTAATAATAGTTGACATGCAAAACGACTTCGTGAGGAAGGAAGGAAAACTGAGAGTTCCAAAGGCTGAGGAAACAATACCTAACATTAGGAAGCTAATAGAAAAGGCTAGGAATAGTTCCTCGTTAATTATATATACTCAGGACTGGCACATGAGGGACGATCCAGAGTTCAAAATATGGGGAGAACATGCTTTAGCAGGTACTTGGGGGGCAGAGATAGTGGATGAATTGAAACCGAAGGAAGGAGACTTCGTTGTTAGGAAATATAGGTATGATGCGTTCTTCGAGAGCCCACTTGATTACATTTTAAGGGTTAAGAAAATAAGTAACTTAGTTTTAACTGGAACGATTGCTAATGTCTGCGTTTTACATACAGCGGGAAGCGCAGCTCTCAGATGGTATAACGTTGTGTTAGCGTTAGACGGGATTTCTGCTCTAACCGATTTCGATTACTTTTCGACTCTAAGGCAGGTCAGTTTCTTGTATAAGGGAAAGCTTGCGTATTCAAACTCCATATTTTTCATTTAACAATTAATGTATTTTCCAGGGAAATGGTATATATTATCTTCTATTATCCTACCCTATGTATAAATATTTGTGCCTTTTATTAACTCTGAGCAAAATGAACGTGTCTCAATTCGCTAAAAAAAATGACGAATTCTATAGTATTGCTAGTGTTTTTTTCAATACCTTTAATCTCGTTAATTTCCCAGCCAAATATAGTTGAAGCATCATCTCCATATCATGGTAATACTTGGTACGTTTCAGTAGGAGCCCAGAGCCCTGATGGGAGTGCTCAAGTGTTTGCATTTTACCCTTCAATCATAGTTATTGATGTAAACGACACAGTTGTATGGACACTCACAACTATGGAGCCACATACAGTCACTTTCCTTAGCGGACATCCTCCTTTAAATCCACTTAACGAGAGCAACCTATTACCTATTGGAGGTAACATCTACAATGGAACTGGTATTCACAGCTCGGGATTAATGGTAATGGGGCAACAATACAACTTGACTTTCACTAAACCCGGCGTTTATCCATATTATTGCGAGCTTCACCCTGGAATGACAGGAATTGTTGTGGTGCAACCTGCTGGAACTCCTTATCCATACACACAGCAACAGTATAACTTAAATTCCTCTATGCAGGAAGCGAACGACGTGGCTAATTTAATATCGTCAGAAGGTTTATACAGTAGCCCAGCTATACAAGGCGCAAATAACACTTACACTTATTACGTTACCGTAGGACCTGAAATGCCATTGCAAACTAACGTGAAAATAAATCCCGTTAACAATTCAGGAGTTAAAGGTCAAGCAACTATATCGTTTATATCCCCATTCACAATGATGGTTCAAGTAAACGTTAGTGGTCTAGCTCCAAACAGTACCCATCAAATGCACATTCATTTAGGGACTTGTCAGTATAATGGCCCTATTCAGTATTACTTAAATAGTCTAGTTGCTAACTCAAAGGGATATGCTTCGAGCACAACAGTAATTCATAACGTAATGTTTTTACCTAATGTTGGATGGTATATCAATATACATCAAGGAGCCAATTTAACGGGATCAGGAGCAAATCCAATAGCGTGTGGAAATGTGGTGTTCTCAAATGGCGCCTTCATGACGTTTTATCCATCCACATTAACAATACATGTAGGTGACAGGGTTGTCTGGACCCAAGTTGATTATGCAGATGTTCACACAGTGACTTTCGTTCCTCCTGGCATGCAAATACCTGAATTCGGAAGTCCCATGTCAGTAATAGAGGTTGGTAACAATTCCCAATACAATGGATCAGGTTATTATAATTCCGGGGTCCTGCTTCCCTTCCAAACTTATACTCTGACTTTCACGAAACCTGGGATTTACACATATGTTTGCTTAATTCACGATTCAATGGGAATGATAGGCCAAATTGTAGTATTGCCAAAGTTAAATAGCACTACGATTACAAAGACAGTAGTCCAACCTGGTACTACAGTTACTCAGCAATATACTACTACAGTAGTTCAGCAGAGCACAGTCCTACAGCCTGGGACAAATACTACAGTACTGGTGAATCAAACAGGTACAACCTCATACATAGCCATTGCATTAGGGATAATAGCGTTAATAATAGCTATTATAGCTATTGTAATGAGGAGATAAGAAAGTAGGTTTATAATAGTTTTTTAATCTCTTTTTCAATTTCTATTCTTAATAACTTTACTTCACTATCCTTAAACATCCAATCAATTCCCTTTTGAACTCCCTTTAAATCTGTTGAGAGGGACTCCACCCCATAAGCCTCAGATATCTTTTCTATATCAGTAACTGGATTAATGAAGTCAGCGTTAACGACTTCCTTGTAATTCCCTTTAGCGTAGTTCCTCAGAATTCCGTATCCCTTATTATCAATAACTATTACCTTTACATCTACATTATATTTCCTAGCTGTCCAAAGTGATTGCGGTGAGAAATTAAAGCTGCCATCCCCTATTATCGCTAATGCTTTCCCTCCTGCGATTGAGTAACCTATTGATGAGGGTAATGCCCACCCTAAATGAGATGTCCTAGCTATGTTGGAGAAATACTTCCCTGGCTTGTAACCAATGTATTGCCTAATTTCCTGGGTCAGTGAGGTGACCTCATCGAAAATAGCTCTCTGCCCAGAGCTCTTTAAGATTGCCCTTAAAGCCCTTTGAATTTCCCCTTCACTCTCCTCTTTTTTGTTTCTCCTTCCTCGTTTTTCCCTTTTTTTAACCATTTGATTAAGCTTCCGCAAGAACTCCCCAAGATCGCATAAGAATGTTTTCCAAACCCTTTTACCTGCTTCTTCTGGGTCGGATGTCAGCTCTATTACCTCCTTACCATAAAGTAACTTCCCCTTTTCATATGGGTATAAAACTATTGATGCCCCTATTATTAATATCAAGTCGTTATCTAAAAGCGATGAATTAATTGAGCTTATCGAAGGTTGAAGTGTTCCATAAAAGAGGTTATGAGATGAATCAAATGGTGCCCTACTAGCTCTAGGCTCTGCAAATACAGGGCAATTGAGTTTCTCCGCCAGTTGGACTAATTCATCGTGTGCGTTAAAAACATCAACTTCGAAACCAGCAATTATTGCTGGGTTTCTCGACTCGTTTATTTCCTTAGCCACTAACTCAACCTCTCCATCTCTTGCCCCCATATTTACCCTTATGGAGAAATCTTCTGAAAAGCCTTCCTCAATTTCCTCATTCATGAAGTTTTGGGGAAGGGAGAGGAACACTGGACCGAACGGAGGGGTTAGGGAAACCTTGTAAGCCCTAATTAAATATTTAGGTAAGTCCTCAGCATTATAGGGCTCTAACGACAATTTCACAACTGGCTCAGCTATTCTCTTTATATCAGCATAGAGGATGGGATCGTGAAATATGTGCCTCGTATCCTGTTGCCCCGCTGTTATCACAATTGAAGACCTATCCTTTAGTGCTGTGTAAATGTAAGCTATTGAGTTCCCCAATCCATTAACTGTGTGGAGGTTTACGAGAGTGGGTTTACCAGAATAAAGGAACTCTCCCTCAGCCATAGCGACGGAAATCCCATCGTGGAGAGATAAAATGTAATTCAAATTGCCTTCAACTACTTCTCTCAATAATGGCATTTCAGTTGAGCCAGGATTACCGTAAACCCTCCTTATCCCCAACCTCTTTACCTGTTCAACGAAGGCTTTAGAAGCCCTCATAATAGAACTTTAATTTAACTTAAAATAAGCTTTATCACTTCTTTTCCTTTGCCAAGTTCCTCAGGACATATTTCTGCATCTTTCCAGTTGCGGTAACTGGTATGGGAGCGAATTCCACTATTTTCGGGCACTCAAAGTGGGCTAGCCTCTCCCTACAGAACCTAATGACTTCTTCATCCGTTAGTTTAACCCCTTCAACAGTTTCAATCCTCGCTGTTACGACCTCTCCCCACTTTTCATCAGGTGTTCCGTAAACTGCAACTGCCTTAACTCCTGGAATCTCCATTAACACCTTCTCAACCTTTACGCTAGAGACCTTCTCACCCCCAGTATTTATCATGTCCTTAAACCTATCAACTATTTCAATGTAACCGTCTGGATGGACTACAGCTGCGTCTCCAGAATAAAACCAACCTCCCTTAAAGGCCTCCTTTGTCCTCTCCGGGTTCTTGTAATAACCTAAAGCCACATTGTGCCCCCTCATTACTACTTCCCCTATAGTCTTTCCATCCCAAGGAACTGGTTTGCCATCTTTGTCGAAAACATCCATTTCGAATGATACATATGGTATTCCTTGTCTAGCCTTTAATCTAGCTGCTTCATCCAGAGGCAATTTATCCCATTCAGCTCTCCATTCGCATATGGAGTGAGGACCGTAAGTCTCAGTCAAACCGTAAACATGGCACATATATCCCCCTAACTCCGTTATTCCTTTTAGTGTTGAGGGAGCTGGGGGCGCTGCGGCTATTAGCATGTGGACTTTTCTGGAGAACTTCAAATTGTTCCTCTTCATGTACTCCATAAGGCTTATGTAAACGGTTGGAGCACCGCTCATGTGTGTTACTCCATTCTCTTCTATTAATTTATAAACAGTTGATGGCTCAACCTTGTCTAGGCAAACATTAGTAGCTCCAACTGCTACTGTTGCCCAAGTAAAGCACCAGCCATTACAATGGAACATGGGTAGAGTCCATAAATATACAGAGTTTACATCTAATTGGTGCTCAAGAGCTTCAGTTATTGCATTAAGGAAAGCCCCTCTGTGGTGGTACATAACCCCCTTTGGAAGGCCCGTTGTCCCTGAGGTGTAATTTATTGTTATAGTTTCATACTCATTATTAACTGGGATTTCAAGACGCTTTTCCTGAACCCCCTTCAGAAAACTTCTGTAACTTACGAAGCTAAGTTCCTTTACTTTTTCATTCCTTGCTTCCTCATCTTCAATTAGTATTATCTCAGCCTTTACTTCATCCTTTACAGGCAATATGGAGTTTAGAAGAGGTTCATCAACGAAGAGGTATTTAGACTCTGAGTGGTTAACTATGTAGCTTATTTCCTTTGGAGAAAGCCTAATGTTTATTGGAACCAAGATAGCTCCAGATAATGGTATAGCGAAGTGGGCCTCTAGGAGCTCAGGTCTATTTCTAGCTATAAATGCCACTTTTTCCCCCTTCTTTATTCCCCTCTCCTTAAGTGCGTTTGCTAATCTAAGGCAGTTCTTGTAGAAAGCATCATAATTGTATCTCTTCCCCCTGTATACAACTGCCCTCTTATCCCTAAAATATTTCCCAGCTCTCTCTAAAAATAACAGGGGAGTCAAAACAGAGTACCAAGTTATCGAATCATCTACGCCAGGATAACTTGGTTTCTCTAGCATAATTACGTTTTAACTTCAATAAATTTAAATTTTTCTGAATGTTCATTTTTCAAGAGAGTTTACAAGCAATGGAAAAAACATTTATATGTTTCACTGATGAGGTTTTGGCTTCATTGGTTTTTCATGAATTCGATTCAACCTTGCCTTTAGGCTTCATTAAAGTCAAGGGTAATCCTGTTCATATTTCTTTCCTTTTGGCAGGATAACATCAATCAGAGTTTTACTATTCTATAGAGAAACCTCCACTACTTAACTCAATATTTGGTTGTGATAATACATTCTATAATATAAATTTTATTTTTTAAATATATAATTTTAAATTTAACTAAACTTGTTTGTAACTTCATAAAGTTCTAAGTAAATACGAGAGTTAAATATAATGAAGTTTTGAGAGTAATACCTTATAGTATACATTATTTATTTTTTTACTAAAATAACAAATAATATATAATAAAAAATCCATAATTATGGAAGACTTTTTAAGAAACTAAATGATAATGTCACTATGGTTAGTGAAATAACGAAGGTAAGCCTCGCCTCCGCCTTCGGAATTTCCCTAGAATTCTATGACTTCCTAATATATGGTTTCCTATCCGGAACTATAGCTTCGCTTTTCTTCCCATCTCAAAACGCTCTAGTTTCACTTTTATATACATTCGCAGCCTTTGCAACTGGGTTCGTAGGAAGACCGATAGGGGCAATATTGTTTGGCCACTTAGGAGATAGAATAGGTAGGAAGTATACACTAGTGTTCACAATCACTTTAATGGCCCTTGCTTTCCTCCTGACTGGGTTACTGCCAACATATGCCCAAGTAGGGGTTTTAGCATCCATATTAATAACTGTATTGAGATTCCTTCAAGGAGTTTCCTTAGGGGGAGAGTTTGGGGGAGGAATAGTTTTAACTGCCGAAGTCTCACCTCCTGAAAAGAGGGCATTTTACGTCGGTGTTGCTCAGTCAGCCCAGGGCTTCGGGCCTCTATTAGCTACTGGTTTAATTTACATCTTTGGAAGCATAATGAGCCAAGACACATTCAATAGCATTGGATGGCGGATACTATTTATAATAGGAGCCATAATAGGAGTGATAGGGATAATAATTAGGTTAAAGATATCTGAGTCATATATATTTAAAAAATACAAGGATCAGAACATGGTTGCACGCATTCCTTTAGCAGAAGCATTTGAGAGGTACACAAGGAAGATCCTTCTAGGCCTAGCATTTGTAATAGGGGGGACTACCATAACTTATGCTACAGGCGTTTTTGCGTCTTCATACCTTCAAAACATAGTTAAGTTCACTTCTATACAAGCTTCATTAATATTGTCAATAGGTTACATAACGTTAGGGATCTTCATCCCAATTTTCGGTTACTTAGGGGATAAAATAGGGAGGAAACCCCTGATGTTAGCAACAGCAATAGGTTCAATAGCATTCGTATTTCCTTATTTTTACTTACTGAATACAAGGAGCTTTGCAGTTGCTGTAATGGCACAGGTTATTGCTCAACTGATCCAGTCCTTTTACGCTGGCTCCTACGCTGCTATGTTAACTGAGATGTTCCCGACTAAGGTAAGATACACAGCTGTCTCCTTTGATTACCACACTGCAGTAGCAGCTTTCGGAGGGACTACTCCGTTCATCGCAACCTTCTTGATATATGAAACCGGATACAATTTATCCCCAGTTTTTTGGGGAATAGCTGGGATGACAGTTTCGTTAATAGCTTTTATAATAGCAAAGGAGACGAGGGGAGCTAGCATAAGTTATTAAATTTTTTATTTTTCTAAGGGAATGAAAACACATGAACAAGGCAAAGGATTTGAGGAAGTTAATAAATGGGGAGGAAATACTTGTTTTACCTGGAGTATTTGACGCATTGTCAGCTAAAATAGCGGAGATTGTTGGATTTAAAGCTGCAGCTCACTCGGGTTTTGCTACTGCAGCAGTTAGGGAAGGACTCCCAGATATAGGTTTGATTAGCTTTGGGGAAATGATTGATCAAGTGAGGAAAATATCTATGAGTGTATCAATCCCGATATTGGCAGATGTAGACACTGGATATGGAAACGCGGTTAATGTTTATAGAACAGTAAAGGAGTTCATATTCTCAGGAGCATCTGGTCTTTTTATAGAGGATCAAGTATGGCCAAAGAGATGTGGGCATATGTTTGGAAAGCAAATAGTGTCTTTATCAGAAATGGAGGAAAAGCTTAGGGCGGCGTTTAAGGCTAGGAATGAGTTTGGAGACATAGTTATAGGGGCCAGGACTGATGCAATAGCGGTGAGTGGAATAGAGGAGGCCATCAAGAGGGGTAATAGGTTCGCCGAATTAGGTGCAGACTTCGTTTTCATAGAGGCACCTATTAGCAAGGAGCAAATTGAGATTTTGCCAAAGAGAGTCAAAGCTCCGCTATTATTAAACATGGTAGAAGGGGGAAAAACGCCTTTAATGAGAGCTAAAGAAGCCCAGGAAATGGGATTCAAAATTATAGCATTTCCTGTTTTAGGCCTTTTCACATACGCTAAGTCAGTTATGGATGCTTTCAGGGAATTGAAGGAGAAAGGATCATCAGAAGACTTAATGAATAGAGTACTCAGCTTCGACTACTTCGTTAATGATGTTGTTAATAATAAGTTCTATAAGCTCCTTGCTGACGAAGTTAAGGGTGATGGAACATAATAACAATTTCCTACACATATTCATCCCAGACGGAACCAGAATATATGTATACAAGAGTATAGGCCTTATTTGATTTCATGTTTTTCACCGAACCTAGATTTTTGAACTTCACCAGAGTTGAGAAGTTTTTACTCCTTTTATCACCTTTTGCTGGGAAGCCTATCTTTCATTTAATAAACTTTCATTGTATTCTTTTATTAAAGAACTTGCAGTTCCTGAGATCGAGAACTTAGGGAAACCTATTCATTTATGGCCTCACCATGCTAAGAAGTTCAAAATGAGTTGAACTCTATAAAAGGAAAAGGTTGGTAACCATCCGTCCTTAAAAGGAGAGGCTTATCTTTCATTTATTTATTAACTTATGAAGAAGTACACTTTAATTTAGTGAGGATAAAACCCCTTCAACATTATTTATGGATGCACTTAGCTATACAGATTCTACATGGAATTAAACATTTTTAATACCTTAGTTAACTTCATTAGATTGTTTAAGTGTTCAATAATGAACTTCCTTGCATCCTCGTCTATCAATTCACCCTCTGGACTGAACTTCTTTGGGGCAAAGGTAACTATAACCTCAGGCCTGTTAACTGGATACATGTTCAAGAAGACGAATATTTGCCTTAAATGATATTGAGCTCTTGCACCTCCAATCATGCCTGTTGAAGCACTCATTAAACCTACGGGTTTACCATTAAACACGTTGTCATAGTAAGGTCTTGAAGCCCAATCAATAGCGTTTTTTAATACTCCTGGTACTGAATAATTATATTCTGGAGTTACTATTAATAACGCGTCAGAGGACCTTATTTTATTCTTGAATTCCTTGACTATTTGAGGGGGGTTTTCTTCGTAATCTTGATTGAATGGAGGGAAACCCTCTAAATCGACGCTCTCTATAATCATCCCTTTAGGTGCAAGTTTCTGTGCCGCTCTTAGTAGCATTTTATTGTAGGAGTTCTTCCTTAAGCTACCGACTATTCCCAGTACCTTTATCTCCTCCATCCAAGACCTATATTAATTGAATCTGGTTGTTAAAATTAGTTATCATGAACTGCTTCGAGGTAAGTAAACATAATTTAGTAATTGACAAGAAATTTTACTCTAGTGTTTATCCATGGCGTAACTCTCAAATTCATTAAAGAAAAGATTAGATTTCATGAGTTTATTCTTTAATACTCTCATCAGCTAAACAAAGATTGAACTTAAATAGTAAGATGAAATCAATAGAGGGAAATCCTCCAAGGCATAACTTATTCTAAAAGGTTTCAGGAAGTATAGAGACTTTCTATGAATCACAGAGGTTTAACTGATTATCCCCATTCTTTCACTTCTTTCTATTCACGATTAAGGAGGGCTTAATCCCTTGACTATTATTCCTTCTTAAATCTATAATTTTTGCCCTCAGAGCAATGCCACAATTCATTTCTTCTCTTCATCCTAATCTTTTTGAGTCTGCATTGGAAGGAATATTCGCATAATGAAATGCAAGTAAAGGGAATAAAAGCCCTTTAAGTTAAAAGGGATCTATCACTATAGCTGAGCATATATCCCATAACTAATTGTAAAGTGAAAGGAAAGATAAAGAATCTTCTTGGAGGAATGCTGCTAGTTTAAGGAAATTGATATATAGTTTATGAAGAGTTGAAAGTTATTGGTAAGAATTACTTTAACTTTGATTAACAAAACTTATTACTCTCTTCACATTATCACTTAGAATTTTCAACTCATCAATACTGAGCTTCATTTCATGAAAACCGTAAATATGAAGATACCATGCAGAAGTCCATATGTTATAAAAATTCCTTGACACTCTACTTGCTGCATCAAAAAGCAATTGAGAGCTCCACCTACCCTTTATCCTCACTTGCTCTATTATATCTTTCATGTTCATTTTTATTGCAATCAACTTAACTGCCTCTTCAGCTGCCTTATAATACTTCTCACTCGCCTGAACTACATCTCCACTGTTAAGTAAGCCATCAGCTTCACTTAGATACACATCAGGTGCAGTTAAAAGCTTCACAGTAGAATTCAATGCATTCCACTATAAAAGCTTGATCCGTAATTACAATTTTACCTGAAATTCCTTTTAACTTAAAGGGCTTTTATTCCCTTTACTTGCATTTCATTATGCGAATATTCCTTCCAATGCAGACTCAAAAAGATTAGGATGAAGAGAAGAAATGAATTGTGGCATTGCTCTGAGG
>Ga0208313_100059_pt1 | contig 37025 bp, 55 predicted proteins | sample OSP_15_2_FD_187142 | JGI IMG/M metagenome (GOLD analysis project Ga0208313, IMG submission 187142) | Extremophilic microbial mat communities from Yellowstone National Park, USA - OSPB_Slides-mat_host_7_15 (SPAdes) (version 2) | ecosystem: Environmental > Aquatic > Thermal springs > Hot (42-90C) >... | reverse complement strand
AAAAAATGGTTTAAAGAAAAAAAGTAAAAAAAGTTAAAGCCAATACGGATACGGCTGGAATTTGCTATCGAATAATGTGTCTGCTATCAGCAATGACTTTAACTTACATATACATCTTTTTTTGCAATTCTTCCTCATGCAGTTATTGCTGAACATGCTATATAGCCTTAGGTAGGTATATAAGTATGGGTATTGCTGTTGTTGTGCTTCCGTTAGCATGTCTTTGTACCTCACAATAAATTTTCGCTATTTTGTGATGTGTTACTTAGTGTGCTTATTGATAACAGTCTTTTGCCCATTTCAGATGTCATTAACGCCGATACAATTGCGTGTAACGCATTTATGGTGCCTTGAGACACTGGAATTGACATGTTTACGTTTTTAATGTATCCTGATAAATACGCTATTTTTAAGATACTGCTATCTTTTGTGATTACCAAAGTCAAAGTGTAAGGTACTTTCTGAGCAATTGGTACTACGACATATTCACCGTCATTCAGTGTATTTTGTACTTTTTGCAAATTATTTAGCAATACGTTTAGCTGTTCTTTACTGGTAAGGTTTAGCGATATGCTTACCTTACCAGTTCTCGACTTTTTCACGCTGTATGGTATCTTCAAAGCCCCTAGAAGGTTATAGACATCTCCTTTGTCCTCATTTTGCACTGTCTTTTTGTCTTCTTCCTTTGAGTCTTGAAGTAAGTCAAACCCTTGTTCTACCTTTTCTACTTGACTTTTACCCATACTTCACACCCCCAAAAGTAAAATGAGAAGTTGGGTTTAAAAATTTAACGGTTAAAAAAACACGTATAAATGACTTGTGAAGTCAGAAGTAGACATAGTCAAGAAGGGGTAATCTATCTTTGTTTTTTAGTAGTATCTCTTTGGCCTGACTTGGTAGGTTTTCTATCGGTGTAACGATAACTTTGCCTGAATGTAACACCCATTCAGTCTCCTTGATTATTTGGCATTCTTCATTGACTTTCACTAAGCGTAGAAATATGTAAGTGTTACCGCTGTTTGACCTTTGTATGTCGTACATATAGTACTTGTCTGGGGTTAAAACATACTGTCTCTCACCATGATTTCCAGAACGCGATGTCTTTACTTTTGATGGTAGTATATTACCATCGAGACTGATGATGAGTGTGTCACTTATAGCTCTAAATGATGTCCTTCTGTAGTAGAATGTTAAATAGCATTTGTACTGTGTGTTTGAATTTATGGATTCATTCATTCCTACACACCCCTAGACTAGGAGAAGAGGAGAGGGTTAAAAAGCTTAACGGTTTAAAAAAAGCGTGACTTGTGATGCGTCACAAAAGCCTGTGGCATATGACTGCAAACATGGGCGGGAGTAACTCTGGTTCTAACTCATCTATCATCTTGATAACGTTAAACCCACTGAGTGTTATGGTTTTATCACCGCATAGTAATTTTCTTGTGTCATACTCGTATATTATGTTTTCTGTAATGCTGATAATGTCAGCGTCTTGAGTAAAGAACATAGGTGATGGAGATGAATCGCTAACAAATGTAAGTAGGTGTCCTTTGTAATCCCTCCATAGTTTGATGTATATTCTATTACCTGGAATATAGTACATATCTGGTCTTCCGATTCTCTGTTTCATTATTGCGTTGTAAATCCTATTGCCATACAGTATGATTACTGGTTGTAAATGCTTACTGCTGAAGTCATCGGGATGCATCATGTAGAACACCTTGGCATTGATTTGGGTTTGACTTTGGCTTTGTGTGGTTTGGGTGGTTTGGGATTCGGGTTGGGTTTGTTCTGTGGATTCACTCATTCTTACACCCCCTAAGAGGGAAAGCTGAGGCGGGGGTTTAAAAATTTTACTGTTTAAACCACAAGAATAGCATTGGGGGTATGGGGGTATCCCCCATTGGGAATGAGTTCATGTGAAGGGAATAGTACTTTTGGCATCACAAATCCGCCATGGGTTGGTGTTATGGAAGGTGTAGGATGCGATTGAGGGGATGTAATTGGCATCATATGTCCGCCATATTGCGTGGGTGTATGTCAGAGACTTAAAGCCTATGGCATCACATATCCGCCATATAGTTAGCATTGGTATCCCCCATTGTGGAAGAGAGAGATAGTGCATTCATGCCTATGGCGTCACATATCAGCCACATGGTGTCAGTAATAGATATCGGACATGTTCGGTTGGCATCATATGTCCGCCACCATGTTAGCATTGGGGGTGCGGGGGTGTCCCCCACTATGAATGGGCTAGTATTGGATTGGCATCATATATCCGCCATGTGTTAATGCAGTTTGCATGAGTTAATGCTAGGTTGGCATCACATGTCCGCCACGGAAAATTTGATGATGACTTGTCCCATGCCTTTCTCTCTCATTCGTCCGATGTTTGTTTGTATTTGCGATGGTGGCACTATATTTACTGTGCCTTCACCAGATATGATTGTGCCTGGCATGATGTATTCCTCTGTGACTACGCTAGTCTTGTTGTTTACGTTTACGCTTCTGACATCAATGACAATGCTTTCACGCGGTATTAGCAAGACACCGCGAAAGATAGCGTTTTTGTACCCTTGGCTTCGCAATACACTGCTGATGACACCTGGGTTTAAGTATGGTCTGCACAATGCATCGCGTTTGAATGCGTAGTCAATGTGTCGTACTGTCTCCTTGTCTTTGTCTGGCAAGTCAGCATAGCACTTTAACAACAGCTCTATTTGTCTCTTCTTCATGACATCGATAGGCGATAACGCTGGCGAATACACTGGCGTTATCACATAGATTTGTACGTTGACTTTATGCATGGTACTCATATTCGTACTCACCGTATTCCACATTTACTATACTCTTTAACATTAACTTGAATATGGCGTCGTCTTTCCTTTGCAATTTGAATGCGAAACCATTGGCAAGTATGTTGATGATGTTGAAAACGACAATGTGTGCATAGCGGTATATGAAGAACAACTTACCTAGTTTATATGCGGTGATATACTTACCGTCACTGAATCTGAAGATGATGTTGTCAATTCCGTCTACAAAGTCTTCATTGGATATCGAAATCGGTGACTCAATGCCAAAGTTAATTACAAATGTCTTCGGTTTGTATGACATGTACTTTGCGAATGTCTTTAGAAAATTCGGTGTCGTATTGTACATTATATGCACATTGCGATAGCCGTTGTACGTATGTTTTGCATTGAAGTTTGCTTTGGTGCCGTCTTTGTATATTGCTCTGGCAATCTCCTCGTTTCTGCATATTTCTATGCCCCAGTACCTGTAATCGTCAAGATAATTAACATCAAATTCTTTGTCACTGAAGCACTCGTACCCCAATATGGTGACAAATTTGTCGTTTGGCATCGGCTTTTTGCCTTTGTATATGGCATCGAATTCGGATGCGTTTACCAGTATCATTTTCTCTTCCTCCTAGTGGGGGTACCTCCCACACCCCCACTGCTACTTTTGTAGTCGTCTAAGTAGTTATAGTAGTCATAGTAGTCGTATACACTTGGTACAGTAGGTGTCACCGCTTTCTCGTGTATCTCGTTCACTTTGTTGTCGTTTAGTGATGTTGGAATGTCATTGTCAATGTATTTTAGTATGTTGTTTGTAATGACAACGGCAATGTACTTTGTGTTGGAAATGGTAATAGGAAAGCGTACGCTTGCTTGGTGTACGCCATTTTCTGTGACAAGTAAGCTGATGTCACTGTTTGGTATTATGTTTTGGGTGTCGTATTCAGAAAATGTTGGTATTGACACTGGGTGTTTATGCCCTGTTATAGGATATGGCATCGCCTCAGTTATCTCTACATGCGATGCCGTTGTCCTTTGCTTTGGTATGATGATTTCTTGATATGGTATGACAAAGTATACGACATCGCCTTTTGCAAATGTCTTGTAGTCTCGCAGATAAAATGCAAATTCGGTTGCGGTGCCTTTGCACAATGTCTTTAAGTCTTCCTCTAGCCAAAGTGACACCGCAAATTTAATGTATTTGTCATCGCGTATTACAAATGTTGGTATCCCTGTGTCAATCATCATTCCACCATCTCAGTGAAATGTTCTTCATCATTGACTTTGATGCGATGTACTTGAATGGGTGTGATAGTAAGAATGCGACAAACGCATTGGCAAAGTATACGGCACTTGAATAGAACGATGGCATAACTCTGTATGGGTCATCGTCACTCACATCAATTCCGCACTTGTTGACATATATTGTACCTTCAAAGGCACCGTCATATTTAACTGCTGTGTAGACATTGTTTTCGAATTTCTTGCGTATGATGTTGCATAGACTACCTCTATCGGTTTCATCAATGATGACAGCACCTGTAATGCCATAGTCAAGGTCTCTTATGTCGGCATGGTGCTTTTCTATGGATGCCAATGGGTTTAGTTTAAGTATGATGTCTTCGGCGACGTCAACCTTTGGTTTATACAAGTAGTCAATGTCAACGTCAAATCTGTTAAGATTTTCTTCTTGCACCGTGTCATTGTCAATGAGAATAAGTCGCGGTTTACGCAAAGACATAGCTAATGCTTTCGCCACATGAAATCCCAAACCTCCAACACCTATAATCACAAAAAGTCTGTCTTCCCATTCTTGAAGGTGATTAAAAAAAGGAAGACGACTTATACGGTCGTATCTCTTTTCGTATAACATCTGTTCAGGCACCTGCTTGTGCTGGTTCGATGACTATTTCTGTGGCACCGTCTAATACTTCCTCATCGATTAGTGATGGTATTTCGCTGACTTCTGTGTATCTGTTGTTTCCTATCGTAATCGCTATCTTTGTGTACATCGCTTGCCTTGCCAATTGTATTGCCGTTTGCAATAGCTGTTCCCTTGTTGTTGGCACCGTAAGCTCTGCTTCTGCTTTGCCATCTAGTGTCTTGATTTTTACCTTTTTGGATTCGATTCCCTTTACCTCTTCCACCGGAATGGGGGCCATTCGTTCACCCCTAGTTAGACTCTCTGAGTTGGGGGTTTAAAAATTTTACTGTTCAACCCCGTACCTATGTGCAACCTCTTTGGGTAAACTTGAAATGTATCCTTCCTTTATCAATGTCCTTAAGAAGACACCACCGTATACGGAATTGTCAAGGTTTGGGTACTGTATCAATGTCACTATGTCATTGATTGTCCTTATGACATCATCTAACGTGTCAATAGACGGTGTCACATTCCCTAGGCATATTTGTTGGTTAATGATGTTGGCATGGTCATATGTATTCCCTATGACTTCCCATGTGTTAATGTCACTTAGTGATGACTTTAGCCTTAAGTCAAGTGTAAGTGGCTTTGTTAACTTAATGTAGTACAGCTTGTCAGCGTATGCCCTTAGCACTTCTATTGTCACCTTGACATCAGCTGTGATTTCACCGTGTTTTATGACTATTCTCTTCACAGAAGGATGCGGTTTCACATTGGAAGTTGTAATTGGTTTCGCATTGTTAAACATATTGATAAGCCTCTTGACATCGTCATTGACTATCTTAACGTCTTTGTACAAGACATAATGCCATAGTTGTTGTGTCATTAGCATGATGTCGCCAATACCTACACCTATGATATTACCTGGTGCCTTAACGTTGCTTAACCACATTGCATCGCGGTGTACGTAAATTTGCTTTTCCTCAGAATGAAAAGTCAGCAAAGGATACTTTATGTGCTTATCTACACCAAATTTTGTCTTAGGCTTAAAATCAAACCATATTGCACCAACTTGCGACTTTTGTATTATGATGTCGTCATCGGGTATGTATAGTTTTAGGAATGGTAATACACCACGTGATACATACGCGGTGCCGTTAGTGGGGGGTACCCCCACACCCCCACTGCTATTAGGGGGATACCCCCTAACACCCCCATTGCTAGTTTCGACGTAGCCTAGTACGGTGCCATCAATAAGGTTAACGATGTAGTCTAGTCTTTTGTTACTGTTACTACAATTCCTTGTCCTTGGTGTAATGTTATACTTAGTCGCTGATGGTGAGATTGCGAAATAGATATCATTTGGGTTACACATTTCGATTACGTCTACGTATTTGACATCGTAATGTCTGCCACGGTTGTCACGTAGTACAACACCACCATACAGGGAAAATAGTTCATTCATAAGTAAAAAAAAGAGACTGAGTTTAAAAGTTTAACTGGAGGAAAGCGTACTAATCGAATGACCAACCACAGATATTGTCAATGCCACTATGATGTAGTCCCATGTCTGGTTGTTGAGTAGTTGTGGATTTGCAAAGGTAAATAGCAATGCCAATGCGAGTAGTACGGAGTGTATTGCCAAGATGCCTAGTTTTGTGGCACTGTTAATCGGGTGTCACCTCGTATAGTACTATGTCATTGTTGTAGAACTTCTTTCTCTCAAGTCGTTTTACTGACGACTTAAATATGTCTAGGTCTTCTTTGTCACTCCACTCGACCATTACCCACGACTTTGTACCTTTCGGTGCATACATTTTTATTTCCAAATCGTATTCGCATCCTTCGCAGTCAACCTTTACGAGTACGTTTTCGGGTATTAATAATCTATGCTTTGTCATTAACAATGCCCTTATCTGTGATTGCGGTGACGAAGTCTTAAATCTTTTGATTGCAGGTTTGTCGGTAAAACTCATATCTATTTCGCCAAGTGCAACGTCTCTTGTAACGACAGCGGGGTCTAGTATAACTTGTACATGTCTTAGGTTTCGTGTTGCATTGTCTATGATGTATTTGTAAAGGTATAGGTTTGGCTCCGTGATTATAACTCTTTCAACGGTTGGGTATCTTAATGCTAAGTAGACTGCGGTGTCGCCTACGTATGCACCTATGTCATCTACTACCTTAGGTTCTATTTTAGTATTGAACTCGTAGTTACCCTCCTTGAATGTCAAGTCATACGTAATTCTAACATCGTCATATATTGGGTCGTCTTTAGGCGGTAACACCATGTCGACAGTTACTTCTTTGCCTTCAATGTCTTTAAACTTGTAGATTGCTATAGTAGGTCACCTTCAGTGTTCTTTGCTATTTCGCTTGCGGTTTCGAGTAACTTTTTACCTATCTCACTCGACTCCAATGCGTTCATGATTTTCTTTAGACTTGACAGTGCATTTGCACTTATGGGTATGCTCATGTTAACACCCTTTATGTTACCACTCCTGTAATCCAACTTTAGTAGTATCCTTGTCTTGTTTATCGTGAGTGATAGCTTATAGGGGTTTACTCTTGCGATGTCAACTACTATATACTCATTGTCTTGTAATGCACTTTGTATTTCCTTTGCATGGTTCAATATTTTCATCAATTCATCCCTTCCGTTGTACTTGTTAATTAGCACATAGTACATTACCTTTTTGTTTGTTGTGATTTTTTTCGAATACTCAAGACCTAACTCCTTTAGTTTATCCATATGTTAAAAATAGTTTAGGAGTTTAAAAATTTTACTGTCAAACAGTCATTGATGTCAGCATTGGTACAGTTATACGTCTTTTTTATGATTTCGTATGCGTCTTTTACAAGTTCAATGTCCTTTACATTTACTTTTTTGATGCGTAGTATATATAGTCTGCTTTTTGACTTTATGGTGAAGCCGTTACCGAAGTGATGTGATTTCCATTGTGACAACAATAGGTTATTTACTTTGTACTTAGCAATTGGATAGGCATGGAATTTGCTTTTGTCGTACCTTAGCACTATGTCTTTGCCTATTATAAGTTTCTTATCTGTGACAATGGGATACAGTTTGTCACCGTATATGAAGTTAATTATAATCGATATGGCATCGTCTTTAGATATGTTCATCGTAATCCACCGCCATTTTGTTCATCACGATTTTATCATGCAACGGGTAGTATATGCCTTGCTTAGTCACTCTGGCATCGTCAATGTTATATGAAAACGTAAAGTTAACGTATATATCATATTTGTTGGTGCCTGTAAGTTTTACTATGTGTATTCCGTACACGTTAATGGTGACATCTTGTTTGTTCAACTTTTTTAGTATTCCGCTGACAATTTGTTCTACTATTTGTTCAGTCAGCGTTTTCATGTCCATTGGCATCCTCACTCATGTCCATTTGTAGTTTCATGATGACAGCTTGTCTTACGTATTCGCTTACCGTCATTTTATGTCTCCATGCGTATTCCTTTATTAAATTTCTTAGTTTCTCATCTACTTTAAAGCCTATTACTTGACCCATAATTAATAAAAAGGTTTTTAGGTTTAAAAAATTATTGCCTAACTCCTCTGCACTTTAGTGCATCTTTCACTGCCTTTCTTATTGCCTCGCTGTAATTCGTAGTATTGTATAATTGGCATATATCAACGAGGTCATTTTCGTCTATCTTGACCATTATTGTAACTTTTCTACTTGCTTGCATTCTACATGTACACCTCCTACTATTTCAATGTTATTATCTTTGCACCATGTAATAAGTTTGCAAAGTTGTTGTGTTTGAAACCTATCATTTAAGTCATACACTACTTTTTCCGTACCTCTTTCACGTATTATATACACTATTGCGGTGTCATTACTATGTAGTATTGTGACAAACCTTACCCTACCCAGTATACCGCTCATACAACCACACCGTTGACTATTGCCTCTGCATAGTCTTTTTTCTCGCAGTCGTATTCGTAACACAGTGTAATTTCAAGTATTGTACGTATTTGGTTATAATGCATTCTCTTTCTGCCTTCGTCTATTCCATAGTCTTTATAATGTTTATTGGCAAGGTCATTGACATATGCAATGAGTCCACGTAAATATGAATCAGGTATCACATAGTTGATGACATTATCGCTGGCATTTATTTTTGATGTGCCGAGTATCAGTACAGCTATTCTATCCATAAGTGCATCAATCATGCTGTCATTTAGCTTTAGCTGTCGCAATGTGTTTATGAAAGTATATTTGTAGTCGAGGCTTTGTATGTTTATGTTACCACTCAAGTAGATAGGTATTTTGCGTACAATTTGCGGTGCCGATTTGTCACCCTTTGCCCTAGTCCAAACACCATGTGACATGCCAGTAAGCATCGCCTGTATTATCTCTTTCATGTTTGCGTTGTACTTGTCTATTTCGTCAATGAAGACACCATTACTTCTAAACACTAAGCCCAAGGCACCGTTTCTGGCATCCATAATTAGTCTCGCATATGATGGCACTTCGTCGACGTATGCCCAGTTAAAGGCAAACTGGTTTCGTATACCGAATGTAGTCTTACCCGTGTTTGGCAAAGACAACTCGAATGCATGTATTGTGTTGCCAGCAACCTTATACAGTGTAAGTGACCTGACAAACGTCAGAAAGTCAATAGGATATCGCGGTGCATATCCGTATGCTACTGCAATTGCAGATGTAAATGGTATTCCGTTTACTGACAAGTATTCATAAAGCTCTTTGCCTAGTTCTTTCTTTTCGTTTGCAATTAACGGCTTAACTTCGGTTGCATAATACACGTTGCCACGTCTCTGTACAATAAAGTACAACATTTCTTCATGCAATGCTTCAAACATGTCGTCACTGAACATGTCAGCCGGTGCATATATTTTGCCACTGTTAAGCTCAAAGACAAAGTATGCCCTATCACGCGATGACTTTACGTATATCTGATTCGGCTTACATACAATTTCTGTTTCACCGCGTAATGTACTACGTGTAAGTGACAATGGGTCTATGCAATTCTTCCACATTTTCCTTATCTTGTCAACATTACTGTTGCGGAATGCGATGTATATTTCACTTGGTATTTCACCGTCATTGTATGTGCTAATGATGTACGGCTTTAATGACGTTAACACTGTGTCAACGTCCATGCTAATCCCTGTTGACATCTGTCAACGCTTCTTTAAGTGCTGAGAAGATGTCTTCAACATAAATGGCAAACTCAAACACACCGTCACCGAGATATCTCTGCAGAATTTCTCGTAATGTGTCATCATCTGCCTTTACACGTACAACTAAGTAAGGTGGTATATCTTTCACTACTGTTAACTCAAGGGTAATATCTTTCCCCTCCACCTTAAATTTACGCTCCATATCTTATTAATTATTATAAGGAATTAAAAAGTTTAACCCAAAGTGATTAAATATGAGCCTAGTACGTTTTTAAGTACGTACTTTTTGCCATTTATGTAGTGCCATGTGCCATCAACACTGATGCGGTTCATGTTGAGCATTAGGTTTATATAAACGTCAACGGGTGCGATTTCATAAAACTTTTCACGTAGATATTTGATTAAGTGATGCCTAAGTAAGTCAACGTCTTTCACATACATATTCGTTGAGTAACAAAACCTTATAATTTCACGAAACGGTGAATCTTTGTTAATAGCCGGTATACAGAATGATGTATTAGTTGGTTGTGTGCGTGCTACGTCTTTCACATTTGGTATGCCGACATCTGCATCAATGAATATGACATCGTCATCGTCTAATAAATCGTCTATTATATATAGCATCAGCTTTGCAATTCTGATTCGCCTATTTTGTACTTCATGTCTCTCATCGAAAGCGATGCCGGTGTCGTATTTTATTATCTTTTTAATGGGGGATACTCCCATACCCTCACTACATTTCCCATCACTAGGTAGACCGTAATTATAACTTCTATCAACGACTACGACTTCGCTTTGGTTTTCGCATACATATGTGCAGTTACCGCAGAATGAATATACGGTTGTCATTTCATCATCACCATCCATGTCGCAAGTTCTTCGTATGTCTTTACAATGAACGTTAATGATGGCATTACGAAATACGGTGTAGTACTTTGTAAGCCTTCGTAAAACTTTGTTAGTACGCCTACATCTTTTGATACGGCAAGCGGTGCCACTCTACCAGGCAATATGGATGACATATTGTATTCGAATAACACGTACATCGGGTTTCCAATTTCACCTATTACATCGACATCGCACATTTGACTATCAAGCCTGTACTTCTTCTTAACCGCATTCAAAAACTTCTCGACAAACGGCATGTTATCCATGAAGATTACGGTGACCGGTATCCATTTTCCCCTACTTTTGTTGTATGTAACACATACTTCCAAATGTATCACCTCCTTTTACCATATATAGTTGCAAGGTAATGTATATACTCATTGACTTGTGACGATGAACTGAAAAACGTAACAGGTGTACGTAAAACGGAATACGAAAACCTAAACTCTCTCTCAGGCTCAGTAGGTGTCGGAGATGCTATGATGTTGCCTATGTAATTGCTGAGTATGGTGTTGCTACCGCTTAGTGCAACAGGTGTAAATTTGTGTATTGCGTGTCTCATCAAAACATATGACTGTTCGCAAACCGGTGGGTACACAATCGGTACATTTCTGTATGCGAATGATGCACCGGGTAGTTGTTTTTTCAACGTGAGAACATACATCTTGCCGACAGCTTCTATACCAATTATGCCGGGTACGTTGACAAACTGCTTAGTAACGTCTATCTTCCTGGTGTACGCCTGTAACAAATCAGGCGGTACCGATATGTATTCAGATGCTATAGGGAACAAGTACGCGAAAGTTACATACGGCAATCCTGTAGTCATGCTGTATACTACTGTTGCCGGCGTGTAGACATTTTCATAACATTTCATACTCACAATGTACCACCTCTTACACTTTTTGCTAAGTCATATAGAATAGGTACTATTACACGGTGACTGAAATGTTGCATTATATAGCTGTAGAGTTCACTACGTTCTGTTTGCGTATACTCCACAGACAATGCCTCTTTGAATGTCTTTTTGACTACCTCATAGTCAAAGTCAGCCCACGGGAACCATGCCTCTTTAACAGTTGGGTCTTGTAATTCGTATATCTTTGACGGTTGTACGGGGAAGTTGTACTTATGTTGTACAGGGAAGTTGACATACGGTGAATCGTTATATATAACCGGTGTACCAACCGACATCGCTTCAACAGGTGGTAAGCCGAAGCCTTCGGCTGTAGAAAGCCATATGAAGTACTTACTCTGTGACAATATTTCAAACTTCTGGTCATCGCTTAGTGTAAACGGTTTGGCATGGCAGAAGTCGTAATTACATATGAAAAACGACTTCTCGTACAAACCCAAATCCTTTACAACACGGTATGCGAGTTGTACATTCTTTTTGTCATGACCATCGGGTTTGCTTACGGTTGCAATTGTGGTGAACACATATTTTCTCTCATTTGTAGGGTTAAAGTACTTCAATGCGTACTCATCATGTACTGCACGTGGTACGAGATATGCAAATATGTCATTATTTGTCAACAGCTTCAAATTCCATGGTGATGTGGTGACAAATACCTCAGCCTTTGTCATTATCTTGTCAACAGGTTTCTGATATCTACTCCATGCAGTGTCAACCCAATACACAGCGTTTGGCGGTGACAATTGGCTTGTAAGCTTTGTCATAGCCCACCACAAATCCGTTACCACAAACAGTGTATCAGGTTGATACGAATACGCCAAATCCATGTCAAGGCTCATGTACTTCTTCATGTAATACTGCAACATTTTGCTTACGTAGTCAAAGCTACAGTCTTTACAACCGCTGACTATCTTGTACTTGTTCGTGTATTTGTAAACTATACGTGGGAATATGACGTTAACCATGTTTTTTCACCGCAGTTATAACTATCATACTACCCAATATACCACGCATAAACTTGACACTTGTGCTGAAACCGTATCCGTTTAGCAAATCGAGCATCTCATCCAATGCCTGTCCAGGCACCGTGTTTGTACCAAGTATTTGTATCATGTACGCCTTCAATCGAGGGTTGTATCTGACAGTGACCTTCTTCAAACCGTATGTCAATGCTATTGCATTAATAGCTTGTCTAAGTGTAACTAGCTCATTCATAAATATAAAAAGGAAAAAGAAAAATATATCTTTTATCTATAAGAAGGTGGCAATGGTCTACCAAGCTGTCTGAGTGCAGGTATCTGGAACTTGGTGAACCAGGCGACCCATGCCCTTCTGCCGTGTAAGTCATTTCTGTACTTGTACTCTCTGTATCTCTCCTTGAGTGCTACGTTAGCCAGTACAAATGGCAAACCGTATTGTACAAACTTTGCCCTCTTCATCATGCCAGCTATCATTAAACCGACGCTCCATTGATAGCCGTAGTCATAAGTAGTTGGGAATGCTACAACTGGTACGGAAAGTACGCTAGCCTCTGGTGAATTCTCTTGTACACCAGTCGTTGGTGCTAGTGATACTGTTTGCGTTGCCATTTGCTATCAGCCTCCGCTAAATGCTCCGGTGATGGTGCTTAGTACACCGGTTAGACCGCCTGTTACATAGTTTATGATGCCTATTATGATGCCCACAGTCGCTAACAGTGGCAAGTACTGTATGAATAGGTTTACTATTTCACCTAGCACGCTGGTTATACCGGAGAGATTTATTGCGGTGGTTGTGGTTGCCATACTGATGTTATATGTGTCACTTTAGATATATAAGAGTTTTTACTAGTAAATGTGCCAAAATTTTTTGTTACGGGTCATCGTCTTTTGGATAGTACATGCAACTTTCTACATAATCTCCGTTTATCAGAAATACGTACGACGCTTTTTGTAATAATTCATTCAATTCGTCTAACGTTAACTCAAGTCTTTTTGAATTCTTGGTTTTGAGTTCATTCCAAGTTTCGTCAGTTACATCTACGAAGTAAATGTCACTGTCATCAGACGAAAGCCACTCTTTGAAATGCTCTTTATCCGTGAATATTGTACATGTATGGTTTTCTAATTTATAATCAACTACTACAATGGTTGTCATAAAAGATTTTAAGCGTATGCGATTTTATTTTTAATGCATGGCTACAGAAGAAAGATTGGATAAAATTGAACGTGATATTGAAGTCATAAAGTCAAGACTTGGGGCATTAGAAAAATACGACGAATTGTTATACGGTAAAAACAGTTTACTAGAACGTGTAACGTCATTGGAAGCCGAAGTACGTGAGCTAAGAAAAGAGATAGCCATGGTGACTAGGTTGCAAAATAGAAACCTGACACTAATACTCAGTGCGATTGCAGTACTAGGCACCATAGTTTCGGTTTTAATATCGGCAAAATAAGCGGTGAGGGTGTGGCAGTACTGCCCACTGTAGTTACTCATCACCCTTGAATACTTCATCACTCTTTTTTACCGGTTGCGGTAGCGATTGCTTAAGCTTACTCATCATGTCATTGTACAATGCCTGTGTTATACTGTTTAAATACTCCTTTATAATGCCAGCGAATGGGTTTTCATTTTGCTGTTCGGTACCTCCTTTCACTGCGTCTTCGTATATTTCATCAGCCATTTTCTCATACCTTGACATGTCATACGGGTTGTTATTAGGTTGTATAGGTGTGACAGCGGATAGGTATGCGTTAATTTGTAACGCCTTCCTTAGGCATAACTCCATGTCTGCGGATGTCAATATGTCGGGGTTTATGAACTTTCGCAACGCGGTTACAACGACTTCATCAAAGCCACCGTATTCCTTTATCAACTCAGTAAGTTGTAGATTTTCGTTTTTCGTCAGCATCCTTCTAATTTTCTTCTCTAACACTTCCCATATGTCACGCTTTTTCTTTTCCTCTGTCATTTCTTGTCACCTACTTCACTGATAAGCGTTGTCGTACTTCCCATCCTTCTCGGCACTATAATCCTTACGTAAAACCATATTATGCCTTCGTCGTGTTTTGTTAAAAACCTAAATATGATGGGACTATTTTTGTTAGCCTCTCTCCATGCCTGTTTGAAATACTCTATGAGTTGCTCAAAAGGTACGTAATGCAAATACTCGTAGTCGCTGTCAACTATTACCTCTGGTTTCATGCCGTAATTTTCCCAACCCGTTATCAGTTTGTTGTACTTTACGACAGCACAAAGCTTGTAAAGTGAAAACTCACATTCCTTCAGTGAGATTTTACTATCCGGCAACTGTTTCTTAATCTCGTTGTAGTAGTACCTGAAAATGTCATCGTATCTTATTTTCACTGTGAATGCGTTATTACGATTATCAATGCTTACAATATCGGCCGTGGGAAACTTAGCTTGAAATGCCTGCCACCATTGTGCAAGTAAACTTATTTGGTTTTTTAATTCAAGGTCGCTTTCCATATATAGATGTTAATTGAAGCAGTTTAAAAATCTTCCACATTATTTTGTAGTATCGTTTTCGAAAACGATATCGATTGCAACTCATTACCATTAAATTTTTTAACTCCTTAAATCACACTTTATCTATGACTACAGTTATAAATGGAACTCAATACCATATGATTCTAGACACTGTAGAAATAAACAGTACACAACCACCAATAATTGTACCGGCAAATAGTAAAATTGATATACAACCCGGTGTTTATAACGTATTCATATATCAACGTAATATTAGAAACTTTGGTTACTTATACACTGCTTTTATATTCACAAAACAAGCACTATTAGGCACTCCATCATATCCATTCAACACGGTGACAATAGATTTATCTAACAAATATAGTGGTGTCATTACCATTGAGTATCTGGACTTTAACGGTAACTGGCATACAAATAGTATAACAGTAGACAACCAAGACCATGTTCACATACAGCTTGATACTTTAACAAATACTGCTTATATAGTAATAAACGAAAAGTATTATCAAATAGTAAACGGTTACGTTTCCATTAAGTTTTAAAACTCTTAATCATAGTAATATTTATGATTAGTGTACCCCGAGTTCAACTAAACTTAAGCCAAAGCGTAAATGTAACGTGGAGTTGGTACGATTTAAGCCAAGGTATAGTAAAGTGGACTTTTTATAATAATGTACCGAAACCTGTGCCTGTGATATTGCTAAGGGGTGCAGTATACATAGCACCAGGTGGTTACCAGCAAGTACTTACTGACTATTACTTCGGTAATGCATATTTCCCTATCTATGTTGCCAACCCGCAGTTCAATGTTAAATGGCAAACAGATAATGAAGTACTTAAGGATAACGGTGTTGAAAACAATTCACCGCCACTTGGTGTTATAAAATTCGGTACTAGCAGTGGGGGTGTGGGGGTATCCCCCACTGATAAATACCTCGTAGCATTTGTATTCGTATTACCACCGGCTCATACACCGGCAGTTAACTCGGTGTTCCCGCCATCTGAATGGTCAATGCTTGAAGGTGGTTTCGGATATTACAACGGTGGCATATTGCAACCTTATAACCCACAAGTTTTTGAATTAACATATGCTGGCGATTACGATTTCTGTATAGGTTATGACGTACAACAAGTACAAGACTGGGATGCACAAACAGGCACCACAATGCAGGGTTACCAACCGAATCCGTCAACGTTTAAAGTAAGTCTATACATTGCACCACAAAATGCACCATATATTGAACTATTCAATAACAGCATCGCAGAGGGTACATGCAGTGAGAATGCATGCCAACGTCTACTTAACAAACTGAAAAACAGTATAAACGATGCAATACGCAACAAACTTTTGTCTATCGACTATGCTGACATAGTACAACAAGTGATAAAAAGTGGTTGATGAACATTCACTGCGTTTTGCATATGCGTTACCGCCTATAACTGCCGTTATACTTACGCTGATGTATAAGTGTTCATACCCGTCTTACATAATGTATGGAACGTTTTTTATATTTTTTATATGGACAGTGTATGAGACATATTATGCGGTGTATGTTTACAAAATATGTCAAGACATGATGATTCTACTTATGCTTATTTCAATAGCATTTGCAATAAACATTTCATTGACTATGTTGAAATACCCTACACATATACTTACGGCGACAGTATCGGCTGTAATATACATTGTATTCGGCATCTTAATAAACTTCTCAAATACGATGAAAAGTGCTATAGTATGTAGAAGCTGACAAACTCTACGAAATTTGCACCGGGTACGTTTAACGTAATGTAAACACCCGCTGTGAACCCTGCCTGTATTGCACTACCACTTTTAGGTGTATATGTCACCGTAAATCCATAACTTGTTATAACTACTGATGACGAATACCGACCACCTATGACTACGAATGAGATGAACGGATAGATTTCGAGTATTTCACCGCTTGCACTACTCCCATTTACTTGATAGCTTACACTTACACTGCTCAAGTTATTTTGCAGTGACAAATACATTGCATATGCGAAGATATTACTGCTATCTGAAACGTTTATTGTCCACGTTATTGTATATGTACCCGGTTGCAGTATTATGTTAGCAGATGCTGTACTTAGCAACGTGTAATACGTATTGCTACCTTCATAGAACACCGCAAATAGTTGCAAGTATGTTATTTGTGTCACCGCTTGCAGTGTGAATGAACCAGACCACTGGTATTGGTAATAGTTAACAACGCTTTGTGTTGCGGTTACGTTTATATTGTTGTTAATGATTATCGTTGGTGTTGCAGAACCGGTGTTCATCAAGTTGTTTATCAGCAGTCTGTACAATGTATCGGTGAGGTTTTGGATGCTTATGTCATTGTGTATTATATACTTTACCGATTCGTTTTTTATTTCTATTACGCCACTAACGTTAATGCGTTGTACCATGTTACAGGCCCATATGCAGATTTTGAACCGGGTGAGTTAGGTGGTGTTGACCACACAATGTTTACAGGAGGAAATGGACAATTATAAGAACAACCATTACAATATTCAGTATAAAGTACTTGAGTTTGTATTGAACTTACAGTATATGAGGCATTGGTATTATCTGGGCACCAAATTACAAGATACAATGTGCCACCTAGTGTAGCCAAAAAGTTGGTGTTATAACCATTTTGCGAAGAGCAAGTTAAAGTAGTACCACCAGTTTTGTATACAGTTATACCAAAGTTAGCACCACAACCACTACAACTTTGATTGACAAATAAGTAACCAATATTCGTCTGAGATAAAGGAACATTTAAACCACTTACATCCTGTGTTAAAGCCCATATAAAGGTTACGCTCTGGTTCGAGTTTTTTGTGAAACTTAGATTTGCATTAGCAAAGTTAGAATATTGGCAACCACTGGTAGCACCATTTGAACAAAATTGCGTCGATGGATTTAGTATTTCTGAAACCGCAGTATATGAGTTAGTACTATTATCAACCGCAATGAAGACATCTGTGAGTTGAGTTGGACTATTAACTAATGTTGTTAACAAAGTACTAAGTTGATAAGCAGTACCACCAGACGTTTGTACTGTTATAGTAGATGGTGCAACGTTACATGACGTAAGAATTCCATGTATTTGATTACCTATAAATGTAAGTAACTGATTCAGAGTAGATTGATTAACCTGGTTATGTACCTTATAGAACTTATCAATAAACTTAGGTATTTGAGCCTTTACTTTTACTCCTTTTATCTCTATCTCAGCAGTTCTCATTTCCTTGCTACCCACTATTACATATAGGTTAGACTTGAAACCTAGGTTAGCCTTCGGTACATGCTTAGCCAAGTCAAAAAAGTAAGCCCTTTCTTTTACGGTAAAATAGTCAAAATTATACACCTTTTTATTTTCAAATACAAGTAACTTAGGTACTGTATACTTAGTTGATAGTGGAGGTGTGGAGGGTACTACAATGGGAGTATCCTCTCTAAATACTGGTAACTTCGGATTGAATTTACCACATTCACCCATAATATCACTTTATGAAAAACTCTAAGATATAGTTATCGCTAATTCTGCAGTATCTGTACATGACGCATTGTATCCACATTCAGCACTGTAACATGGTGTAGTACTACAAAATGCTATAGTCTGACTATCGCCTATGTTGTCGCTAAACGTTATCTGCGGGTTTTCAAGCTGTTGACATGAACCCGCACTGAATGACGCAGTCACTGTCAGCGTGTCTCCGCTATAGCCATACGATATCGACGACGCATTTTCTGTTGTCGTTGACGATATAGTTGACAGACATCCAGATGATGACGTTGAATATGAAATTACTGTACACGATGCAGATGCACTAAACGAATACGGTGGATTGTAGCCAGCTGACATAGCAAGTAAAGCACCAGTGAACATGTTAAAGTTATACTTGGTGTTGTTTTGAATAGTTATTTCCACAGCAATTATAAGTGGTTCATTAGATGACTTTGTACCCGACACACTTATTTGGTAAAGTATTTGCGTTGTACTACCGACTGTTATCGACATCTGTACATATGATGCCGTGTATGATTGGGTACTGGTATCGATGAACAGTATTGTTGTTGATGTCGCAGACGATTGAAATGGAAGAATCAATACACTATGTGCAGTACCATTAGTATCAACTAATACACCGCTAAATGACCTTGACTGACCCGTTATCCAAGCCCATAATGCAAAGCCCGAATTTAGGTATGTCATTACACCCACCCCGATTGCGTCAAGCTAATAGATGGCGAATATGTTGACACAATTGCATTACTTTGAAGTACTCCGGTTGTCGCACTATAGCTAAACTCATCACTTACATTAGGTTGATATATGTTAAACAAGTTTGTGACAGCACTGTAACCGAATTCATCTGTTGCATTAGGCTGATATATGTTAAACAGATTTGTCACTGCATTCCAGATGAACTCATCGGATGCGATGTTTCCTATGGGTATACATATTGACTCATACACCGATGCTGTCTCACTTACTGTCACGCTGTCAGACACATTAGCAGATGGCGGTGTCGGTGTCGTTGGTATACACCATGTTAAATACGCTGGCGGTGTCAATATACTTGTTGAAATGCTATAGCTTATTGACAATGTGTCAAGTTGTTCACTACTACTTATAAACGTTTGTGCAACGCCTATGGGTGTGAATTGGTCTATGTCTATTACTCCCAGTGTACGTACTATTTGTGTCAACATTTCAACACTTACACCGAATGTATCACTGAGTGTCTGTATCATATTTGTCAACTCAAAGCCACCAACATTTGCCAAACCAAGTTGACTGCTTAATGTCAACTGGTCTTCGACATTCATACCGATTACACTTGGGTGTGTCATCTCAAAAGATGTAGGAGTTGGCATAGATGGTTGGGTTGGTGTACTGGTTTGCGGTGTCGTAATAGTAGGCAATTGCGATGGTGAAGTCGGTTGTATAGGTGTAACTGTGGCTTGCGGTGCAGTTGGCGATATCGATGTCTTATATGCTGTCGTTGTTGCATCGGGATAGAATGACTTCAGCAAACTCTCAACAATAGCACCCGCAAGCATCGCCTGGAATGGTGTTAGGAATGCATCGGTTAATCCGCTAAACCCCTTTCTTGCTTTCCACTTCAGTATCTCCATTGCGATGTTAAATCCCGTGACACGCGGAAACGCTGACGCTATCCTACTCGCTTCCTGTTTCGTATACTCTGTGACAAGCTTTGGTATGTCGCCTATGATGTTCTGTATGTTTACCAAGTCGGAAAACAGTGCAGGTAGCGATGCCAAAAAGTTTATCAAGTTGCTGAATAGCGGTACCAGCGAGTTATAAAATGAGTGTAGTGCGTTAAGTATTGTAGCACCTATTTGCTTTAACTCGTTGTACGCCTCAATACCTATGTTCACGATGTTCAGAAAAAACGGTATCAGTGACGTTAACCAGTTGTGTATGTCATTGCGTATTGTATCAATAAGCGTAATCACATTGTTAAAGGCACTATATAATCTCTTTGCAATTGTCTCGATGCCACCAACAATTGCAGATGCGATGTCATGGAAACCCGAATACAAAAACTGTCCGACACTGAATAATGCATGCCATAATGCGAAGCCAAAGTTTTGCAAATATGTCAGTATTTCCGATGGTATATTGGTAATGGCTTTACTAAGTGTCACCAAACCATTTGAAATAGCACTTACTACTGCGGATATGCCATTTGCTATGTTACTGCCGAAGTTAATGAAACCGCTAAACGTACTGCTTGCGGTTTGAAACAGCAATTGTAAAGGATTAGGTAGTGACATCGTGTATCACTATGTGACATTGATTTGGAACAGCACATTTACAAACGTGTTTAATGGTATCGGTGCCGTGACTTGACCACCAAATAACGGTACCAGTACACCACCAATGTTTTCGAATGCCACATAGTATATCACAGGCGTTGTCAAATTCAGTACGCATTTGTTTGCGTAATTGCATGTTATTATGTTGCCGTTTACGTCTTGGAATGCTACTTGCCCGATGCCAAATATACCATCCTGTATTAGATTGTACAACGCTTTGTACATGCATGCGTTGACAGTACTTGGTAATCCCAGTAAACCCATTATCAACGCATCAAGCACTGTCTGTGTACACGTTGACTGGAATATGTTAGACAAAGTGCCAAGCGGTTGCTTTTGTAATATGGATTGCAGTAGGTTTACGAATTGACTGTCCTCAGTCCAACTTATTGTCCACGTCACTTCAAGTGAAGTATACGATGACTTTGTTACCGTCTGCAGATTGCTATAGGCAACACGATAGTACAATGAACCGTTAAGCGTAGTCCATAACTCAACCCTATTGAATTGGTATTCGTTTGTGCTGTCGTCAGTCACTTGTAATGCGACGCTATTATTTGTATTTGCGACAACCTGTGGCGTATCATATGCGACGACAATGTCATCAAACATAAAGAGTAACAACACCCCGTTAGGTGGTGTATTTTGTACATAGCCTTGCAAATACGGTATCTGTGATACATATGGTATTGTGTATGGTGATGCATATGCGAAACCCTGTGTCAGAAATGTGCTGACAACGTTTTTGAACTCATTGCTTATGGTGTTATGCACCGTGATTTTGCCAAGTTTAAGTTGACTGGAAAACATCAACATCATGTTTGCGTCACCTGTTTCGTAGTTATACTCCCGTACGGTATTTTTATTAATATGCCAAATGTTTGCACTTGACCTTGTACAGAGACACCTGTCACGGTTAGTATTGCCAGCGGGTAGAATATGAATATGGTGTTAGGTGGTGTACCTATGCCTACGTTTACTAACATGTAGTTTACGGCACCGCTTGGTGATGCCAATATGTTGAACGATGCGTATACATATTCATTGTCATACGTTATCTGTACGCCTGATGTAGGGTTTCCGATGACCCATTGTGCAACTGGATTGAAACAGCCATCGGTTAGGTATACGGATGCGATGCCGAGTAACTGTGTATTTGGTGGTGCCTGTGATATGAATGTCGCTAACCACCCCATTGGCTTACCCTGTGCAACGCTTTGCAAATTGGGTACAATTGTGAATGCAAATGCGAAGTTGAAAAGTGATATAGGTGGTTGCTGTGTAACGAAACTACCAAGTGCTTGTGTGAATAACGTACCCGCATTACATGTGCCGGAACACGTTGCTGAACAGTTTTGTTGTGCAAGCGTCGGGAAGTTATTGAATGGTATGTACGATGTCGCAATCAGAGTCCATGTTATTTGCACAATGTCATCGACACCCTTTGTTATTGAATTTACGTATACGAATGCTATTTTCAAGTACAATGCATTTTGTGACACCGTGTATATGTCGGCTTCGTTGAACGTATACTGTGCCGGTGTACTATCCGATGCAATAAACGTAATCGTTGTAGTTTCGCTTGTACTTTGCAGTGTGTCATCAAATGACTGCAGTGTTACGGGTAACTGTGCGACTACGACACCGTTATTCTTAAGCAATATCACGACGCCTTGTGGCTGTGTTAAAGTACCATACGGTGCCGTGTTTACACCTGTTACCAATGCACTTGCAAGTGCTGTTGCAAACTCCAAGCTTATTGCATTATTCTTTGTAATAGTGACATCACGTCTCACTGTGGGGGGTACCCCCACTTTCTTTACCTTTATGGTGACACTACCCTTAATCTCCACTTATCACCATCTCCATGCTGATGTTTACAAGACTATTTGCCTGTATGTTGACTAAGTTCAACTGAAAGCTACCGATTTGATTACCGTCAAGTACAACGTTTACTATTGTTGGCGATGTCGGTGACGCAGTCAGTAAACATTGCGATGACATAGTCACAACACCTTGTGAACCACCAGTTGAAAACTTTACTTGTTGCAAATACGATGGCAACTGGAAACTGTTTTCATTAAACGTTATAGTCAAATTGTACAGTAGTTGTGCATTAGGTATTAACGCGTTTGCCATAATAGCTTGTACGCCTTGTTGGTTTATTACAAACTGGCTTACAGGTACAGCACTTATTGTCAACGTCCATTCAACTGTAATCTGTGTGTAGTATTGCTGTGGTATCTGAACCGATGACACAGGTATAAAATTGCCGTTCGTAAGGTATAGCAATAACTGAAAACCTGTCACCGTGGCATTCACATTGGAAAAGTATGATTGCACCGTAATTGATATGATTGGCGTACCCACTGCCAGAAATTTAAATGAAACATTTGTGACATTCGCCTGTTGCACTTGTGATGTAGGTAGTACGACTATTGCATAGTATGCAGGGAAGTATGTTTGACCAAGTATAAACGATGATAAATACTGCAGAAATCCCTGTGATATTGTATTCTTTATCTCTTCACCATTTACTTTCACTTTGCCTTGTACCAGTAGGCGAAACCTCAATCACCACCACCACGTCATCTCCTTTTTGCTTTACACCTTTAAATTGCATGTTGTCAGCCACAATCAACTTTTCTAGTACTGCAATTTTCATCTTCACTTTTATTTGTATTGAGTCGACGATGTCTTTAAGTGATTCATCTATTTCCTTGGCGTCACCGTATACATAGATATACGGTGACGAAACTGTTGCACTTGTCATCTCGACACCTTTTACGAAATGGTTTAGTAACTTGGTGACACTAAGCTCTGCTATAATGTTGTTTCCACTGACACGTATGTCGGAAAGCGAATTCTGAATGAGTTGTTTTACGTCTACCTCACTCATTTACAACACCGCGTTGTTTATTAAAATTGCCAATGTGCCTGCGAATTGTACAGTAGTAAACGGGTCTCTTTGAAATTGCGTGTAAAACCTTAGTAATGCCCTATACACAAGCCTAAGGAACCTGTATATGTATGCACCCACTACCCTTGCGTAGTGTAGAAAAAGACGCAGACCTTTTCTGATATTGTCAACTATTGTCCTTATGACACTGCTTACGCTTAAGTAAACGGGGAATATACTACCCATATGGTTATAATGTGAAACGAAAAATATAAAGCTTATCAAGTTGATTAGAATTGGGGGTTTTAGGGGGTACCCCCCTATGGTTAAGGTTGAGCAAGGTATATTGGTTCACATACCGTGCATGGACTGTAGTTACAAAATCGTCCTGGACATATTGCAAAGGTATACGAAATACAAACTCATTCCCGTTTTGCGTAGTACGGGTTTGTTAAACATAAGCGACACAGTCTTCTTCTACTCATCCTTTCACTTTCTCGATGACTTAAACGACATCATATGGGTTGACACGAAGTTCAGTGCAAAGAACATAAAGATTAAGAAGGATTTCTTTCCGGATGCGAAAGTATATGTCACCTCGAAGTGGAACAAAGAACTAGTAGAAAGTGTAGGTGGTCACGTTGATGACATCGTACCAAGAGTTGTCGACATACACATAGCAAGTAAATTCACAGCTAGCAGTGGGGGTATGGAAGTGTCTCTCACAAAGACAAAGAAATACGACTTCATCGTGATAGCAAACACTGACAAAAGCGTTGACCATAAGAATGTACTGTTAACACATAAGCTACTTGTTAACATGAATTTGCGTAGACATGCAGTAATAGTTAGTAACCTTGACGTTGCCGATATGAAAGTATTTAGTCTAAGTGAAGATGACAAGTACAAGTTGCTTGCTGAGTCAAGGTTTTACCTGGCACTTAGCGGTAGTGAAGGCTTCGGATTGCCACCAGTTGAGGCAATGGCTGTCGGCACAATACCCATTTACTTAGACGCACACGCATATGCTGAGTGGTTGAAAGGGTTTCCGGTGTCGTATGAATGCAAAAAAGAAGTTGTTGTTGACGGTTTATTTATGGACTACTACAAACCCGATGTGAAAGATGTTGAAAGAGTAATACGCAGTGTTTTGACGATGACGAATACCGATTACGAAATCATAAGCGAAGAAGTAAGGAAATACGCAATGGACACTTTCAGTGTTGAACCCATCTTGGGTAAAATTTTTAAACCTAATCTAATTTCTTAATTATTATGTTAGGAATTGATTTAGACGGCGTGGATTGGTACATTCTGTGTAAAGCGAAGCACGAGTTAATTTATTTGTTTGGTAAAGACAACGTGAAGGTATATAAGACGTACAAGGGGTATCACATACGCGTTAACGTTTACATACCGTTTGACAAAGCTCTTTTATTGCGTATCTACTTCTATGACGATGACAAAAGGTTATTGTATGACGAAGAGAGACAACGCATAGGTAGTGTGTCATTAGTAGACGTACTATATACGGAAAAGATTGCGGGTAGAGTACGCGTTGACAAATACGGAAATGTAATGAAAAAGTATTCGGAGAAGTACAAAGAAGAAGATGTAACGGAGAGTGTATGCACATGAAGTTCACACATCCAAAAGTAATTGAGTACATCATCAACAACTATTACAAGGTGACACCGCTTAGAGTTGCCACAATACGTCACTACTACTACACAAAAGGGAAAAGAATAAAGGTGTACGTATGCGGGTACGGAATAGGCGATGCAATAGTCGTGAAAACAGATAAGCTGAGAAATGCGGTGCTATATGTCCAATACAGTGGCTTTGACAGCGTAGATGAGTGGATTAGTGAAGCCTCAAAACTTCATAAATCCAAACGTAATTTACAAGTTGTAGTCATTGACATAGTTGATTTCAGGGTGAGTCGTCGTGCCATATGTTAACTATGCTGAATGTCTCCATAACTTGTCAACACGTTCTATACTAGCTTACTTATATCTGATAAGCGGTGTACCTCTAAGTCAAATATACAGCGGAAGCACATATATACGCACACGTGATGAACTTATACTTAAACGGTATGCAGAAAGATATATACCATTGCGACGTATATTACCATTGGGAACGTATGTCGAATTTGACATCTATAGCAAAGAAACTTACACATACAAACGTGACCAATATACATTTCAAGTGAGATTTAGGATATGGTTTCCGAAATGCTTTCCGACTGACGCAGACAGTTTACTTTCACTTTTTCTACCGCTGGCGTACGACTTCATGGACAGGATAAATTACGGTGTCGCAATCGAAGACACTAATTTACAGTTTGTCATCGGCATACACAGAGTAACGAATAACGCGTTAATACATAATAATGACATCGTAAGTGTACTAGTTACAAAGTACACCGCGACAAGAGTAATAACATACCGCTATGACTTTCACGTCAGATATAGGTGGTTGCCAATTTACTCATCACTTGACAGTGTATACGTTGACATGTGTCAGTTGCACATCTTGCGTGCAATAAGCTGTAGAACGGGAAGCGACTTGTATAGAAACTACTCATCCGCATTCGAAAGCATAAGCGGTGCACCATACAATGAGGAACTGTACAGATATATACTACACAAATGCGACTTCAGGTGGTCAATATATATACCACAAAGCGTTATTCTGTGCGTTTAAAGTTTGGCACACGTATATCGCTATATGACTTGCACCAACTATACCCCATATTAAAGTACAGGCTATTGGCAATGGTAACGTATAAGAACATTAAAAATGCGGAGTACGTAAGGTTGATAGTGCCATCCGTTGTATCATATCATATTGTAAACACAAAGTATGTCATCGGGAAACAGCTATGGATACAGTCAAAGCTCATCGATTACGCAGAGAACCCGAAGACGGAAACCGTATTGAAATACATGAAGTACACCGGTTTTCATGACCTATACGAATTACTCCATGCGTACTGTCAAACTGCTACGGATACACATTCACCGTTTTGGAGGTCATGTAGAAATGAAAGGTATTATAACATACTGCGTCGTGATTTCAAAGACTTATACCTGTACATATTCAGCATAACCAGTGCATTTCTCGATGACATTCACCATCCATATACTAACATTATGTACACGCTCCTCGATGAGTTAACTATTTAAACCTAAAAACCTTTTTATTAATCAATGTTCGCTCCAAAGGAGAAAAAACCCCAAGGGGCTGGGGGTATTCAGCCCCAAGTGGGGGAAACCCCCACACCTCCAATGCCAAAAGAACAAGACATATACAACCTAGAATGGGAAGACATGACATCGTCTACGGCATATCTAGTACGTCCCGGTGAAGAAGTAGTGTTCAGACCACTGGAATTGCCAAGAAAAGTGAAGGGTGGCAACGCATCAGTAGTACTAGCAGAAGTAGTATACTGGAAAGATGCAAACGGCAACGTGACAAGACAAAATGAAAAAGCAGTCATCATGTTGCAGACAATACCCACAAACAGACTGGAGCAAGCAATACAAAAATACGGTGTCGGAAACTTTTACATGTACGTAAAGAACAAGGGAAGACCTAAAGGTGTAAGATATTATGATTACGACATAAAAGTGGCAAAGGTGAAGTGAAATGGTCAACGTAAAGTCATATACAAAACTTGCCGTTGACACTTTGGCAAGGAATAAGAAAATATGCTTCCCATTGATAAGTGAAGACGACTTCGCAAAGATAGTTGAAGGCGTACGCCAAACTGTACCAAATATTGAAGTCGATAACCAAAAGCATTGCATAAGACTCGTAGACACGCCAACCGTACAAACTGTGCAAACTACTAGCACTGGAAATGTAGGAGTACCTCCCGTTGCACAAAACACTAGCATTGGAAGTGTTGGCGTATCCTCCACTAATGTGCAAATCACAGCGGTCACTGCACCGTCTTTGGCATCAAAACGCGGTAACGTAAGAGTTACAATAAGAATAAGCGAAGACATCGCAAAGAAAATGCAAGAGGTGTACAAGACAGACAGCGTGTCAATGGCAGTCAGACTCGCAATTACCGAAGCACTAAAGCAACACGGTATTGAAATACAAAGTACACCGCAGACAAAACAAGCCAAGAAGTACACCATTCCTGACATCGATGAGATATTCAAGTGATATAATGCCAAACCCAATGGAAGCGTTAATTGACTACGCATTCCGTAACAAAGGTAAAGTATTTTTTTGTACAAAAGGAAAGGAACTGGTAGCGGTAAGCATGTTCAGTGACGGTTACACATACAACATACATTACGGTGCCACAAACGTGACAGAATGCTACTCATTCTTTACAGAACCACTTACCAAAAGCAGTGGGGGATACCCCCACACCCCCGATGCTAACCATGTAGATGTCATTGTTGACGATGACGAATACGTATTCGTAAAGATAGACGATGCCATTTATGAGACGACGAAAGAGAAATTGCCAACATATAACGTAAAGTTCACGTACTTCGCACAAGCACAAAGTATAAACGGTATATCGTATTTTGCAACACAATGTGACGCAAATGAACTCGTAATCAACACCGCAGACGATGTCATTTCGTTCATCGCAAACGATTGCACAGGTAGAGTTAAGCTACGTGATGTCAAACGCGAAGAAGCAACACCTATACACCGCTATAACCCAGCGGTTGTCTTTGACGCGACATACATATCTTTCAATGACAGATATCAACTTTCATTGTCAAAAGGTGGGTTATTGAAACTAGAGAATGATTATAAGATATACATAGCACCGCTTGCAGGTGAATGAGGATGATTGATGAAGAAGAAGTGATAAAGAATCTCGAAGACATACTAAATAAACATGCCAGGCTTATAGTTAATAATACTAAAATCAAAGTACTATACGCAGTACATGACCATGACACAATAGTAGGATATGTGCAATTAGGCGATGCAATCTTGCCACTAAGAGTTTACATCGGCGAAAATTACCTTAGGGTATACATAGGCGAAATAGGTTTCAATACGTGGTGAAAGATGTCGGCAAACCCGTATGAATGCTATGAGGCAATTATAGAGCAACTTAAGAAAGTCCTTAGGGAAACTGAAGACTTCTTACGAAAGCACTACGAAAACACAAAGGATGACGGAATCAAGACAGTATATGAAACACTAGCCAATTTAGATGTCATCGACCCGCCTATCGCAATCGGTCTCATTGACATACTTGCTGTGCTACATGCACAAAGTATTCAGAAAGGCGATGCCGAATTGCTATCGAGAACCAGTGAAGCATTAGCATTTGTTGAGCTATACTTGGTGGTGACATTGGCACTGGCAGACGATGAACTTAAAGAGACATTAAGATGCATTATGAGCATGGACAACAAAATAGCACACAAAGCACCGTTTATGCAAATATCTATCAGGTGATTGACATGGCTGAAGAGATTTACATATACGTTGCCCCCGTAAAAGATTTGCTGATTGACACAAAGTTCGTGGTAAGCTTTGCCACCGATAACGGAATCTATGTGGTATACCGTGACGGTGACAATATCTTTCTCAGAACTAAGGATGCATCGTGTAAGCTATTCTACTTCGGTGCCAATTGCTATTTCGTTGCAGTCATAAGCGATGGCGAATGCAAAGCACTTAGTAACTGGGTATTATTGGGTCATATACCAAAGAAGGTGACTCAGCCATGACCAACATGGCATGGACTTTGTTCAAGTTCAATGAAAAGCTTACAAGTTACGTAGACAAGGCTGAGACAACACTTAATAGTCTCTACAATTACCTTAATGAACTTAAAGGCATTGCAGACAGACAACTGGAAGATGACATCACAAAGTACAACTTCATATATCAAATTACAAAGAGTATCCTCTCATCACTATGTCAAATTGCTCCCCTTCCGATAATCATTTACAATGAGCCGTCATCACGTTATTTCTACGTGTATGAACTCGGTGTACTACAATGCGGTGACACAAGGTGTTCTGTGATACTGAAATACGATGTCGACAATTGGAAAGTGAAATCACTGAGACATTACGAAATCATTGAGGAATGCGAAGAGCCTATTGATTCCGATACCGTAGACTACATCATCAAATTCATTGACTTTGACGATAAGATAAACATAGAAATCCCCAGCATTCAGAAAAAGATAGTGATATCATTTACGGATAGGATAAATGTAGGGTTGATTAACAATGATAGTTAACTTCAGAGTACCCAGAGACTTGTGGGAGAGGTTTAAAGTCAAGTGTGTACAGAATAAGATGGCGCCATCCGAATGTCTGAGGAGGGCTATTGTCTGCGTATTGAGCAACGATTATTACAATGAGTATGTCGTAAGAAACATCAGAGGCGGTGGAAATTTCAGCATCATAGCTGATACCGAACTTGCATACAGAATACGTGAGTTTGCAGAAAAACATGGCATATACATAAGTGATGCAGTAAGGTTAGCTATATGGTACTATCTCACCATGCCAAACCAGTCCCAATGCTGATTAGTCATCTTCCTCTTTTGCTTTACCATGTTGTACGCCTCATGTGCCATCATATTCCTTTTTATCATCAGATAATACGCAACAGCAAACGGTGACCTGTCAACACCAGCCATACAAAACACAAGTACTTTTTTGCCACTTTTTAGTGCATCGTCTATGATGTTGGCTATCTTGTCAAGGTTGTCTTTGCTCAAGTAATCTATCACGGTGCCTTTCATCTTCAAAATGGATATGTGTATGGTTCCGCTAGGGCATACTTCATTTTCGTTAAGTACGCATATCTTTATGTCAATACCTTTGTTTTGTACATCTGCTATACTGCCTACAAATAAACCAGGGATAATCTCATCCATACCTAACATGACTTTTCAATATACATAATAATATAGTTTACGCGGAACAAAGTACGCTTTCCTCCAGTTAAACTTTTAAACTCAGTCTCTTTTTTTTACTTATGAATGAACTATTTTCCCTGTATGGTGGTGTTGTACTACGTGACAACCGTGGCAGACATTACGATGTCAAATACGTAGACGTAATCGAAATGTGTAACCCAAATGATATCTATTTCGCAATCTCACCATCAGCGACTAAGTATAACATTACACCAAGGACAAGGAATTGTAGTAACAGTAACAAAAGACTAGACTACATCGTTAACCTTATTGATGGCACCGTACTAGGCTACGTCGAAACTAGCAATGGGGGTGTTAGGGGGTATCCCCCTAATAGCAGTGGGGGTGTGGGGGTACCCCCCACTAACGGCACCGCGTATGTATCACGTGGTGTATTACCATTCCTAAAACTATACATACCCGATGACGACATCATAATACAAAAGTCGCAAGTTGGTGCAATATGGTTTGATTTTAAGCCTAAGACAAAATTTGGTGTAGATAAGCACATAAAGTATCCTTTGCTGACTTTTCATTCTGAGGAAAAGCAAATTTACGTACACCGCGATGCAATGTGGTTAAGCAACGTTAAGGCACCAGGTAATATCATAGGTGTAGGTATTGGCGACATCATGCTAATGACACAACAACTATGGCATTATGTCTTGTACAAAGACGTTAAGATAGTCAATGACGATGTCAAGAGGCTTATCAATATGTTTAACAATGCGAAACCAATTACAACTTCCAATGTGAAACCGCATCCTTCTGTGAAGAGAATAGTCATAAAACACGGTGAAATCACAGCTGATGTCAAGGTGACAATAGAAGTGCTAAGGGCATACGCTGACAAGCTGTACTACATTAAGTTAACAAAGCCACTTACACTTGACTTAAGGCTAAAGTCATCACTAAGTGACATTAACACATGGGAAGTCATAGGGAATACATATGACCATGCCAACATCATTAACCAACAAATATGCCTAGGGAATGTGACACCGTCTATTGACACGTTAGATGATGTCATAAGGACAATCAATGACATAGTGACATTGATACAGTACCCAAACCTTGACAATTCCGTATACGGTGGTGTCTTCTTAAGGACATTGATAAAGGAAGGATACATTTCAAGTTTACCCAAAGAGGTTGCACATAGGTACGGGGTTGAACAGTAAAATTTTTAAACCCCCAACTCAGAGAGTCTAACTAGGGGTGAACGAATGGCCCCCATTCCGGTGGAAGAGGTAAAGGGAATCGAATCCAAAAAGGTAAAAATCAAGACACTAGATGGCAAAGCAGAAGCAGAGCTTACGGTGCCAACAACAAGGGAACAGCTATTGCAAACGGCAATACAATTGGCAAGGCAAGCGATGTACACAAAGATAGCGATTACGATAGGAAACAACAGATACACAGAAGTCAGCGAAATACCATCACTAATCGATGAGGAAGTATTAGACGGTGCCACAGAAATAGTCATCGAACCAGCACAAGCAGGTGCCTGAACAGATGTTATACGAAAAGAGATACGACCGTATAAGTCGTCTTCCTTTTTTTAATCACCTTCAAGAATGGGAAGACAGACTTTTTGTGATTATAGGTGTTGGAGGTTTGGGATTTCATGTGGCGAAAGCATTAGCTATGTCTTTGCGTAAACCGCGACTTATTCTCATTGACAATGACACGGTGCAAGAAGAAAATCTTAACAGATTTGACGTTGACATTGACTACTTGTATAAACCAAAGGTTGACGTCGCCGAAGACATCATACTTAAACTAAACCCATTGGCATCCATAGAAAAGCACCATGCCGACATAAGAGACCTTGACTATGGCATTACAGGTGCTGTCATCATTGATGAAACCGATAGAGGTAGTCTATGCAACATCATACGCAAGAAATTCGAAAACAATGTCTACACAGCAGTTAAATATGACGGTGCCTTTGAAGGTACAATATATGTCAACAAGTGCGGAATTGATGTGAGTGACGATGACCCATACAGAGTTATGCCATCGTTCTATTCAAGTGCCGTATACTTTGCCAATGCGTTTGTCGCATTCTTACTATCACACCCATTCAAGTACATCGCATCAAAGTCAATGATGAAGAACATTTCACTGAGATGGTGGAATGATGATTGACACAGGGATACCAACATTTGTAATACGCGATGACAAATACATTAAATTTGCGGTGTCACTTTGGCTAGAGGAAGACTTAAAGACATTGTGCAAAGGCACCGCAACCGAATTTGCATTTTATCTGCGAGACTACAAGACATTTGCAAAAGGCGATGTCGTATACTTTGTCATACCATATCAAGAAATCATCATACCAAAGCAAAGGACAACGGCATCGCATGTAGAGATAACTGAGGCGATGCCATATCCTATAACAGGGCATAAACACCCAGTGTCAATACCAACATTTTCTGAATACGACACCCAAAACATAATACCAAACAGTGACATCAGCTTACTTGTCACAGAAAATGGCGTACACCAAGCAAGCGTACGCTTTCCTATTACCATTTCCAACACAAAGTACATTGCCGTTGTCATTACAAACAACATACTAAAATACATTGACAATGACATTCCAACATCACTAAACGACAACAAAGTGAACGAGATACACGAGAAAGCGGTGACACCTACTGTACCAAGTGTATACGACTACTATGACTACTATAACTACTTAGACGACTACAAAAGTAGCAGTGGGGGTGTGGGAGGTACCCCCACTAGGAGGAAGAGAAAATGATACTGGTAAACGCATCCGAATTCGATGCCATATACAAAGGCAAAAAGCCGATGCCAAACGACAAATTTGTCACCATATTGGGGTACGAGTGCTTCAGTGACAAAGAATTTGATGTTAATTATCTTGACGATTACAGGTACTGGGGCATAGAAATATGCAGAAACGAGGAGATTGCCAGAGCAATATACAAAGACGGCACCAAAGCAAACTTCAATGCAAAACATACGTACAACGGCTATCGCAATGTGCATATAATGTACAATACGACACCGAATTTTCTAAAGACATTCGCAAAGTACATGTCATACAAACCGAAGACATTTGTAATTAACTTTGGCATTGAGTCACCGATTTCGATATCCAATGAAGACTTTGTAGACGGAATTGACAACATCATCTTCAGATTCAGTGACGGTAAGTATATCACCGCATATAAACTAGGTAAGTTGTTCTTCATATACCGCTATGCACACATTGTCGTTTTCAACATCATCAACATACTTGCCAATGGTTTCGCATTCAAATTGCAAAGGAAAGACGACGCCATATTCAAGTTAATGTTAAAGAGTATAGTAAATGTGGAATACGGTGAGTACGAATATGAGTACCATGCATAAAGTCAACGTACAAATCTATGTGATAACGCCAGTGTATTCGCCAGCGTTATCGCCTATCGATGTCATGAAGAAGAGACAAATAGAGCTGTTGTTAAAGTGCTATGCTGACTTGCCAGACAAAGACAAGGAGACAGTACGACACATTGACTACGCATTCAAACGCGATGCATTGTGCAGACCATACTTAAACCCAGGTGTCATCAGCAGTGTATTGCGAAGCCAAGGGTACAAAAACGCTATCTTTCGCGGTGTCTTGCTAATACCGCGTGAAAGCATTGTCATTGATGTCAGAAGCGTAAACGTAAACAACAAGACTAGCGTAGTCACAGAGGAATACATCATGCCAGGCACAATCATATCTGGTGAAGGCACAGTAAATATAGTGCCACCATCGCAAATACAAACAAACATCGGACGAATGAGAGAGAAAGGCATGGGACAAGTCATCATCAAATTTTCCGTGGCGGACATGTGATGCCAACCTAGCATTAACTCATGCAAACTGCATTAACACATGGCGGATATATGATGCCAATCCAATACTAGCCCATTCATAGTGGGGGACACCCCCGCACCCCCAATGCTAACATGGTGGCGGACATATGATGCCAACCGAACATGTCCGATATCTATTACTGACACCATGTGGCTGATATGTGACGCCATAGGCATGAATGCACTATCTCTCTCTTCCACAATGGGGGATACCAATGCTAACTATATGGCGGATATGTGATGCCATAGGCTTTAAGTCTCTGACATACACCCACGCAATATGGCGGACATATGATGCCAATTACATCCCCTCAATCGCATCCTACACCTTCCATAACACCAACCCATGGCGGATTTGTGATGCCAAAAGTACTATTCCCTTCACATGAACTCATTCCCAATGGGGGATACCCCCATACCCCCAATGCTATTCTTGTGGTTTAAACAGTAAAATTTTTAAACCCCCGCCTCAGCTTTCCCTCTTAGGGGGTGTAAGAATGAGTGAATCCACAGAACAAACCCAACCCGAATCCCAAACCACCCAAACCACACAAAGCCAAAGTCAAACCCAAATCAATGCCAAGGTGTTCTACATGATGCATCCCGATGACTTCAGCAGTAAGCATTTACAACCAGTAATCATACTGTATGGCAATAGGATTTACAACGCAATAATGAAACAGAGAATCGGAAGACCAGATATGTACTATATTCCAGGTAATAGAATATACATCAAACTATGGAGGGATTACAAAGGACACCTACTTACATTTGTTAGCGATTCATCTCCATCACCTATGTTCTTTACTCAAGACGCTGACATTATCAGCATTACAGAAAACATAATATACGAGTATGACACAAGAAAATTACTATGCGGTGATAAAACCATAACACTCAGTGGGTTTAACGTTATCAAGATGATAGATGAGTTAGAACCAGAGTTACTCCCGCCCATGTTTGCAGTCATATGCCACAGGCTTTTGTGACGCATCACAAGTCACGCTTTTTTTAAACCGTTAAGCTTTTTAACCCTCTCCTCTTCTCCTAGTCTAGGGGTGTGTAGGAATGAATGAATCCATAAATTCAAACACACAGTACAAATGCTATTTAACATTCTACTACAGAAGGACATCATTTAGAGCTATAAGTGACACACTCATCATCAGTCTCGATGGTAATATACTACCATCAAAAGTAAAGACATCGCGTTCTGGAAATCATGGTGAGAGACAGTATGTTTTAACCCCAGACAAGTACTATATGTACGACATACAAAGGTCAAACAGCGGTAACACTTACATATTTCTACGCTTAGTGAAAGTCAATGAAGAATGCCAAATAATCAAGGAGACTGAATGGGTGTTACATTCAGGCAAAGTTATCGTTACACCGATAGAAAACCTACCAAGTCAGGCCAAAGAGATACTACTAAAAAACAAAGATAGATTACCCCTTCTTGACTATGTCTACTTCTGACTTCACAAGTCATTTATACGTGTTTTTTTAACCGTTAAATTTTTAAACCCAACTTCTCATTTTACTTTTGGGGGTGTGAAGTATGGGTAAAAGTCAAGTAGAAAAGGTAGAACAAGGGTTTGACTTACTTCAAGACTCAAAGGAAGAAGACAAAAAGACAGTGCAAAATGAGGACAAAGGAGATGTCTATAACCTTCTAGGGGCTTTGAAGATACCATACAGCGTGAAAAAGTCGAGAACTGGTAAGGTAAGCATATCGCTAAACCTTACCAGTAAAGAACAGCTAAACGTATTGCTAAATAATTTGCAAAAAGTACAAAATACACTGAATGACGGTGAATATGTCGTAGTACCAATTGCTCAGAAAGTACCTTACACTTTGACTTTGGTAATCACAAAAGATAGCAGTATCTTAAAAATAGCGTATTTATCAGGATACATTAAAAACGTAAACATGTCAATTCCAGTGTCTCAAGGCACCATAAATGCGTTACACGCAATTGTATCGGCGTTAATGACATCTGAAATGGGCAAAAGACTGTTATCAATAAGCACACTAAGTAACACATCACAAAATAGCGAAAATTTATTGTGAGGTACAAAGACATGCTAACGGAAGCACAACAACAGCAATACCCATACTTATATACCTACCTAAGGCTATATAGCATGTTCAGCAATAACTGCATGAGGAAGAATTGCAAAAAAAGATGTATATGTAAGTTAAAGTCATTGCTGATAGCAGACACATTATTCGATAGCAAATTCCAGCCGTATCCGTATTGGCTTTAACTTTTTTTACTTTTTTTCTTTAAACCATTTTTT
>Ga0208313_100040_pt1 | contig 46242 bp, 64 predicted proteins | sample OSP_15_2_FD_187142 | JGI IMG/M metagenome (GOLD analysis project Ga0208313, IMG submission 187142) | Extremophilic microbial mat communities from Yellowstone National Park, USA - OSPB_Slides-mat_host_7_15 (SPAdes) (version 2) | ecosystem: Environmental > Aquatic > Thermal springs > Hot (42-90C) >... | reverse complement strand
GGGAGCCGGAGCTTGAGGCCGAGGAGATAGCCGAGGCGGCGTTGGCGGCCGCGGAGGAGGACGCCGAGGTGGACTACGGCTACTCCTTGAGGGATTATGCGGCGGATCTGTGCGATTTGATCAAGAGCTGACCTCCTCCCCGAGGGCGGGTGCCCCGCGGGGAGGCGCCCTCGCCCCGCCTTCATAGGCCCCTCGGGCGGGGGTCATGGAGGCGGCCCGGGCCAGCACCGCGGGCCATTTGTCGCCGGCCTTCAGCAACGCGAGCGAGGCCCATGTGGCGCGTACGACAGGCCATGGGACAGGCGGATTCTTCCTCTTTGCGAGCTCTTTCGGCACGAGCCCTCTCTCCTTCTTCAGCCTCTTCCCTACCTCCTTCGCGTCCCACCACACGCCCTTCACCCACCCCGTGGGGGTGGTTTTCCACAGCATGTTGAGGACGGCCGCCGCGTCTCTGTCCACGGCGTGGCCGTGCGGACAGCGCAAAATATGCCAACCGCCGTTGTCCCTCAGTAGCGCGAAGTGGATTGGGCAGACCTTGCTGTTGCGGTAAGGCGACACGTATACTACTATGGAACCCCTCTCCGCCGCCTTGTCCTCCACGGCCCTTACGAGCTTTTTAAACGGCGTCTGCTTGATGCGGTGCCTCAGCTCTCCTTTCTCCACCTTCTTTACGCCTTTTTTCGCCTTCTTCTCAACGCCTATCATCCCCTCCTGAGGGTTCTTGCCTAGATCTTCGGTCACTATAACGGCGGGGCTCCTCGCCACCTCGCGGGCGACCTGCTTGACGCGGCCCTCCTTCCGCCTCCTCTCGCGGAGTCTCTTCGCAAATTTTCTAAACTCCCTAGTGTCCGCGACGTTCTGCGCCCTTTCTTCACCGTCCCTGCCCGCGAAGGGATATCTGCGCCTCAGCTCCTCCAGCTTTCTGCCTCTAACCGCCTCGTACCTCTTCGCGAGCCTGCCGAAGTCCGTCCCTACGGAGTAGACGGCGGGGTTTATGTACTGTCTATTCCAACTGACAACCCTGTCCACGGTCGCCAAGAGGCTCACCCTGGCGACTGCGACTGTGTTTTCGTTTACGTCGAAGGTAACTACTTCTGCCGGAGGCTCCCTCTTGGGCGTCACGTCAAACACGAATATCGCATACCACCTGCCCCTCCGCCGCTTCAACATCAGCGTGGAGGCGAGCTCTGCCTCTCCCCTCAGCGCCTTCCACCAGTAGAGCCAGAACCTCTTGTGGGGCTTTATCCAGACCTCCCTCCTCCCGCCGGGGAGAGACAGCGCCAGCCTAACGGGGGCCGCGGAGCCGACGGCCTTCTTGTAGTTCCAGCTGTCCTTGGCGAAGCGAATCGAGACCCGCCTCACCTCGGGGCGGGGCTTGCGGACCCGGCCGTCCCTCCTCGCCTCCAGAAAGGATTTCCCCACCTCTACGCCTTGGTTTATGGCCTGCTGGACGAGCTGGGCGGGCAAGGGGTACAGCTCCCTAAACCTTCTGTAAAGCTCGCTGAACTTCTCCCTCTCCAGTGCCCCCCTCTCTGCAATGTATGCCGCAACCTCCTCCACGATGCGGCGGTACGCCTCCTCCACGGCGGAAAGCTCGGGCGGCGGGCTCTCCACCTCCACGGCAACAGCCCTCCTCACGCCCCCCATGTTCTCCATGTGTCCACCTCCCACAAAAACTTTAACGAACCGGCACCCCGCCCTAAAGGGCGAGGCTTTCCATTATCTGTAAAGGCGGAAAAAAGGTGGTTTTCCTATGAGGAGAGATACACCACCGACCCGGAATAGCCCGGCCTGACGGACTCCGTAATCGTCTTGCCGTTGCACGTGGCGGGCTCCGCATACAGGTAGTAGACGGGCTCGAAGTAGTAGGCGTACCCGTAGGCGATCACGGTGGCGCCGCCCTTGCCGGCCACCCTATATCGCCTCGGCATAACGCAGTGGAAGTCGTTGCTCTCGTAGTGGAGCACTACCGCCTCAAGCGGGTCGTCGAGGTGCTTCTCTATGCTGTCCACGTTGCCGCCGCCAGTGAGGCCAGTGGGCGCGTTGGCTATGTCGTAGGCTATGGCGAAGGAGCCGTCGCTGGGCCCGGCGAATATGACGCCAACCTTGGTCTTGCCGTTGTCGTCGCTGTAGTCGATCTTGGCTAAGTCGTACTTGTTGACCTCCCTCTCCCCTAGGAAGATCCACTTGAAGAACGCGATTATCTTCTCGATCAGGCCGTTGGGATGGAACGGATAGTCCTCAAGTATCTTCACACTCCCGACCACTTGGAGGGTGTTGGGGTCGTACAGCACCCCCTCCTGCCCGCTCCTGTCGCCGTTGAACGGCGACGCGCAGTGGTGGCACGTGTAGCCGCCGACCGGGGGACTGCAGAGCGCGCCCTTTATCCCTCCCCACGGTCGAAAAAACTGCATCAGCTTGATGTCGCTGTAGCGCACCTCGTACGCCACGTTGGCGCTCTGGAGCGCCACGAGCAGTTCCCCGGGGGCTTGCTTCCCGGGGAACATGAATATCACCAGCTTGCCGTCCTTACCCACCATCCACCCGTTTATGTGCTTCTTGTGCTTCCTGATGATCTTCTCGATATCGAGCTTCGCCATGTGGGATATGTCGGTGCGACTTTAAAAACCAAAAAAGCGGGCTGAGGACGTGCCAAGAGCCGAGCGCAGAACCCCCCTGCGCTACTTCATCGGCGCCACGTGCCAGGCGGGGCTGTGCATACCCGCGGAACTTACTGAGGACGAGGTGTCGATGTATATAGATGTATATACCCTCCTGGCGGCAAGATACGGGCCGATACGGAAGTACGGCGGGTTCATCCCGGCCGGCGCATCAAGGGCGTACGCGGCCCTATCGGCCGCGTACAGGGAGCTTGAGAGGAGGTACGGGCTGGCCAGGAAGGCTGGGAGGAGGCGGCTGTACTCCGCCATAGCGTACTCGGCAGTGGCCAGGCTTATGCCAGTGGACGAGCCCGACCTGCTGGCCCTTCCGGCGCGGCCGAAGATGAGATCTTTTAGGGTGGAGGGACTGCCGTATCTGCTCGTTACGGTGAGGAAGATATTGGAAAAAGGGAGGAGAAGATCTAGCAGATCGAGCTGACCTCTCCTCTGCCTTGGAGCAAGGCAAGACCTCTTGGCGGAAAAGCCAAACTGAAAATGATGCGCGGTCTTTAGTTTAAGCTGAAAACGAACATTGAAGACACATAAAAGAAAACCGGTGAACCTTCATCGTATGTTTTTAATATATCGCCCTTAGACTGCTATGCCGCTCACGCCTAGCAGAACTCTTCCAGCATTTCCGTATGCCATGTACTTTAACGGTTCATCTAGCACATATATAAATTTCACGCCTAATTTGATAAACAATCTTGCCTACCAAGGTCAATTTACCTTAATGGTATGGCTTAGCGCACTAGGTAGCGGTGTAATCGTTGGATATTCCGATGCACTTCCCGGTAGTCCGCTATCCGGATGGGTTCCCCTTATATATGTCACCTATCCAAATTCAGTAACAGTTGGTGAATGGACTGGAAACATAAATACAGTATCATATGGTTATAATGGCAACGGATTTATTCATGTCACCGAAATTGTCAGCTATAATAGCGGTACTAATACTACTAGTATATATCTATATATCAACGGTTCCTATATAAATTCAGTTAATCCAAGTGGTCCTCCATGGAATAACAACAGTTACTCTTCATGGTCCGGCAAGACAATATATAACACCATAGGTAACGGTTTTGCTTGTGGTTGGCCAGGCGGACTTGGATGTCCAGCGCCGTTCTATGGGTACATAGCACAAGTCCTCCTCTATTCCCGCGTCCTATCGAGCTCAGAGATCCAGTGGAACTATAACAACCCCAACAACCCAATCACCAACGGCTTGGTTCTATGGTACTATGCCAACCCGAACAATGTCGTGAACGTCAGCGGCACCCTGCAGTGGGTCGACCTCTCTGGCAACGGCAACAACGGCACGCTCTACGGCGCCCAGCTGATCCAGCTCATTGGACCTCCCTCAAGGATCCTCAGCCCAACCAGAATATTGACGCCGATTAGATAGGCTGTCCCCTTCCGCTACAAGAGAACTGAAGAAAAAGGAAATGGAGGAGGGGAAAAATATGGGTTATACGGAGTGCCTGCCCTTACACTCCGGCCTTAGCGTAAGCCTCGGTGACTACTCCGGATACCGTCACCCCAGTCAGCTTGGCTGTGAGCCCGGCGATGAGGTTCTCCTTGTACCTCCTGAGCGCGTGTTCGCTCGTAACGTTCGTCTGGTACTTGTTAGCCGCAGAGGGGCTCGTCACGCCCTCGTAGTACAGCTCGGCCACCTCCTGGCTGGGGCTCTGGCCTATGAACTGTCTGACCCCCCTAACCCAAGCGGCTATCGTCGAGGGCGAGGAGACCGCGTTTTGCCACTTGTTAACCGCACTGGCGGTTTTTGCCCTCCACTTGGCGGCCGCCAGTTCGAGTTTGCTGGACATGCTGGATCTCCGGCGCAGTTTAAATTGTCCTTTGTCATGGAGGAGGATGCGCGGAGGGGGGATGTACCTCAGCCGCTCGTGCTTTCAATTACGCAGAAAGATATATTTTCCACCTCCTATCCCCCAGCATGGCCTTCGGCAAGCTCGTGGAGGTGGACTGCAGGTCTGCTCCCATCCTGCTCAAGACCGAGGAGCCGGGGCTCGTCCTCATGGTCACCACCGTGGGAGGGACTAGGAGGTGTTACTCGAACAAGGTGGCGCCGATAGCCGCGCCTGTCTGCGAGCTGGCCTTCCACTTCTGCCAGTCCCCTGAGAAGTTCGTCGCGAATAAGGCGCACGGCACGTACAAGTTCAGGAAGAAGTACAGAAGCGCCGTGAGGAGCTTGATAAGGGAAGGCTTGGCGAGGCCGGTCGCCGAGTTCAAGAAGTCATACATAGTGGCGATAGACTCCCCGGACGCGGTCTGTCAAGCACTAAAGGCGGCCTGCTGGTCGGTATGAAAGGCGGCGTAAAGTTGCCCGGCGTAAGGCTACCGCCGATGGAGGTGGTGGTGGACGAGGACGGCACGGAGGTGCTGGTCGTGGTGAAGGACAGGGAGACGTCGGTAGACTGCGACAACGGCGTTATATTCTACGGCGACACCGTGATACAACTGGGCGTGAAGTGCACCTACAAGGAGAGCAGGGGGGCGATATATATCTACCCAGTTTAGGCCTCCTAAGGATATATTCCTAGAACTGCTCCTCCTCGGACCCGAACTGCGCCCCTCCGCCAGCCGGCGCGCCGCCGGGCGGCCAGTATATGTCGACCACCATCTTCGTCATCATCATGAAGTAGGCGGCGTACGTCATCAAGGCGAAGAGGGTCTCCAAGGTCTGCGGCTCCAGCGCACGCTTCTGGATGATGTCCTGGGCGCTCTGGGCCATCTGGCCGAAGAGCCAGGCGAACCACATGACTACGAAGTCGAAGAAGACGTCCTTGCCGGGGTTCATCTCCTCACCAATTCTGCGACTGCCCCCAGCAGTATTATCGGCGGCACCAAGGCCAAGATCTGACTCAGATCTATTCCTTGCTCGCCCTGCTGTTGTTGCTGGGCGGCCACCGAGTACTGCCTGCAGTCTATGTCGACGCCCCCGTACCCCACGCATATCTGCGCTTGGCCCGGCTGTAGCACAACGGTGCTGTTCACAGCCCCGCCGGGAGGTATCTGCAGTTGCGCCGTGCTGGTCCTGCCGTTGTTCGTGACCCTGAGCTCGAACGTGCCCTGCACCGAGGAGACGTTCTTCACCTGCACCTCGACGGTCTGCGCGAGCACGCCCGGCGCGACCTCCGGCCCTATGTAGGTTATGGCCGCCAACGGCGTGGAGCTGGCTGAGAGGGCCTTGAGGCAGTCGGGCATGGGGAGGACCGATGAGTACGGATCGAAGCAGGAGCTCACCACCGCGCTCCCCAGCGCCGCCTCCCCCTTTGTGTTGTCCGTAGCCATCGACGAGACGCTACTCGGGCTGACGGCGCTGAGCACCAGCGCCCCGCCCACGCTCAGCGCCAGGAGCGCCTTCCAGCCCAGGAACGGGCTTGCCCCGGCTATGGCCGCGTCCAGCAGTGCTTGGGAGTCGCTCTCCCCGGACAGCTTGCCTATGGCGTAGGCCAGGGCCCCTCCGGCCAGCCCGCCAGCGAGCCTCCCCAGAGCCGCCGCCGCAGATTCGCTCAAGCCCAGCGCCAGCAGGCCGTCCACCGCGAAGTCCGCCACCAGGCCCGCCGCGGCGAACGGCACCACGGTCCCCACGGCAAGCATGGCCAGGTCGAACACAGATATCGAGAACGGGCCTATGTTTATCTTGGTCTTCATGCTCCAGTCCAAGGCCGCCTTTACCGCCCCGGCCGCGGCCATGCCCGCGCTGTACACGCCCCTCCATAGGTTGCTACCCAACTGCGTCAATCCGTTGAACGCGGCGCTCGCCGCCGTCGCTATATCGCTCGGGATCGAGGCCAAGAAGCCGAGAGCCGCCCTGGCGAAGCCGAATATATCGGGCATCGGAAATCCTCCTAAGGACGCGGCCGCCACAAGGGCGGAGGCAGACGGGGCGGATGAGTAGGGCACCACGACGAACGCCGACGGGAATAAGTCGATCTTCGGATTAGCCAGATCCGTGAAGGTCCCTCCCTGCACAGCCCCAGAGGAGGCCAGCAACGCCGTGTATAGGGATGAGCCGGTCGGGGCGTAGAACTTGGCCGTGTATGAGCCTGGGTTGATCGGCCTGGATACGGCCATCCCATAGTCCCCGTAGCTAAGCAGGAACGACTGCGGGGACGCTTGGTACTGGGAGTCGATCTCCACGGTCTGCAACTGCGCGCCGGTCTCCTGGGAGGCCGCCGGCACGTCGGCCAGGAGGTCGCCCCCTATTGAGTAGACCTTGACCTCTGTGAGCGCTTGGAACCCGTTCGGGGTTCCGATGTTCGGAGCTATGTACACGTCCACCGGCGAGTCGAGGACGCGGTCGAGGTAGGAGCCTCCGTAGTATATCCTGGCGATAACCGTCCTGGGCTGTTGGGAGCGGAGGGAGAGCTTGGCCGAGATGGGGTAGCCGCCTGCGGTGTACACGACCGCCGACGCCAGGACTGGCACCGGGGGGTCGAAGGCGAAGAACCTGCCGTAGCTACACGAATACGCCACAACGGAGCCGTACCTAAAGCTCGGGCAGGAAAGGGGCTGGCCCACGAAGGGGATCTAAAGAAAATAAAAATCGTTTAGGTTGGGGCCTTAGAACGCGGCTGAGGATCTGCCCCCGGCCGTGCCGCTGAACGTGCTCATGACCGAGCCCATCAACCTGAATATGAGCATGAACATCATTATCGTCATGAACATGTTGAGCAACGAGCCTATGTCGATGCCGAGCGCGGTCGCTCCAGCAGTCTGCGTCGGCGAAGGCGCAGGGGGCGTGACGGTGCCGGTGACCACTATGGACGGAGCAAGGTCGGGGGCGTAGCCGGGGTTGTCGGCGTATATGACCAGGTAGGAGTTAAACTGAACGCTCACGTAGCCGCCGGTGCCGACGTTCCCTTGGATCGGGTTGCTGACAGCTCCGTCGGCCTCTATGTATACGTTCACGTTGGGAGAGCCGTCGTTGCCTATGTATATGCTCAAGTTGCCGGACCCAGTCGCTGTGTATAAGGCCGTACGGCCGGGCGGGATATACCCAGCCGGCTTGTTGAAGTTGACCTGTATCGCTTGCTGTGACATGCCAGCACCATTAGGAGCATTTAAAAAACTCTCGACCAACGCCCAAGGAGATCTAAGGCCGGCGGCCTCTCACCGATCCGTTCCGCTAGGATCCGAACAGCCCCCCGACGAGCTTGTCCACTACCAGCGGCACCATAAAGCTGAACATCAGCTCCCCTACGCTTCTGGAGACAAGCGCCCCGGCCACCCCGAACACATATGCGCCGACCCTTATCCCAGCGCTCATTATCCCACCCAACGTTGTCGTCGACGGCGGCGCCACCGCGTAGCTTGGGAGGAGCGGGAGCTTGTTCACGTCCACCACTATGGGGAAGACCACGTTGCTACCCATATCGTACACCACCTGGTCGTTGTGCCATACCCTCATGGATATGAAGCCTGGGGCGTAGAGGTTCACGCTGACCCTGTACACGTCCGAACCAAGCGGTATCTTGACCCCCAGCGGCACTATGGTCGCCATGTCGGCGTTGCTGAAGTCGCAGTCTATGCCCCAGGTCGCGTTCTTGCACAGGTACACCTCAGCCGTTGTGGCGCCGCCTATGAAGCCGGACGGGGCGTAGAAGTCCAGGTAGTACATGTCCGCGCCGGGCTGGCATATATCGTCGTACTGCACTACGTCGACCACGTATGTGCCAAGGCCGGGCAGTGGTCCGCTGACCAACGAGGAGCCGGCTAGGGGGCAGAACCTCCACCTGGCCACCTCCAAGGTCTTAGCTTGGTTCGAGTAGATTATGACCTCCCCGGTCCTCAAGGAGAACGGCGTGGCGACCTTGAAGTATATCTGGCCGTTGTACTGGCCGAGATATTTCGCAGATATCTGCGCCGACATGCTACACGCTCACAGCGAGCGATATGGGCACCTGCGGCGGGATGGCCTTTACCGGAGTCAAGCCCAGCTCCTGCACCCTGCCGGCCGGTATCGCGAAGCTGTAGCTGTCCGATGTGGCGAAGAACAGCCCGAGGAAGGTCCCGTCGATGCCGTAGAGCCCGCTACCGGAGTCCCCCTCCTCTATCATCTGAGTGGTGGCCACTGCGTTGGTCACAACCGATGTGCCGCATGCGTTGTAGTAGGTCTTGACCGTGGCGTTCAGCGCATATATCATCCCGAAGGTCAAGCCGGAGGTCCTGCCGCTCTTCACCACTGTCGCGCCTATATCCTGCATGGAGGGATCCCTGATCTGGCCGTTCTGCACATACCCGGTATCGGCCAGATATGGGAGCGCCGAAACATAGGGCTCAAGTATGATGACAGCTATATCCCTGTTGGTCTGGCCGCTCAACAGCTCCTGCCCCGAGCTCCAGCTTATCCTCCCAATCGCGTCGTTTGGATACACGCCCCCGTCGAACGGAGACGGCTGGAGCACCGGGTTGCCGGCCGCGTTGGCTATCTCGCAGGAGAAGTTTATCCTCCCGGCGCAGTGGGCGTTGGTCAGCATATACATCTGGCCGTTCTGATCCACGAACGGGCCGGTTATGGTGCAAGCATCGCCGCTGTAGGCGCACCCCGACACGCCGCTCCTCAGAGGCCTGAACCTGTCGGTCTGTAGCGGAAGAGGAGAAGATGAGGGCGAGCCGGAGACCCTCCCCCCTACCTCCACCACGTCCGTGATTGCCTGCACCCTTCCGACAACAAGCCTAGGGGGAACCAGGAACTCCTTCGGCACCATGTGGGGAGGGAGCTTCCTCCCCACGAAGAACACCACAACGGGCTTGTCCGACCTGTAGACAACGCCGCGGCGCTCCTTGAAGTATGTCAGACCGAAGCCGTACACGTTGTCGTGCTGTAGGATCTGCCAGACTTCAGGAGGATACATGACAGTGAGCCTCAACGATTTAAAAGCCGCCCGGCCAGCATCTCGGCCAGCTTGTCCCTGCCGCCCAGCGCATATATCAACGCCGCCACCGCCGCGGCGTACTTGGTTGCCTCTTCAAGCCTGCCGCCGTCGAGAATCGCAGACACGGCGTCCGCGAACGACACATCGATGCAGAGGTCGCTGTACTTCTCCACGCTGGTCAGCCTCCTAAGGATCCGGCACGGACCGTACCTCTGTATGTAGAGCCTCAAGATCCTCCATCCAAGCACCTCGACCGCGTCGTACAGCTTCGACAGATCCACATAGACCCCGACCGGCGTCCTCACCGCGTAGGAGCTCCTACTCGGCGTCAGCAGGTCGCACAGCGTCGGTAGCTTCATCGTTAGTATCCTATCCATACTTGCTCCTGAGGCAGGCCCTCGGCCTGAAGGCGCCGGCGATGATGGGCGCCGCATAGCTGAGGAAGGCGCGGACCTTCTGGTAGTCGTACTTGTCCGCGCGCGCATCCAGGATGCCTTTGTACGCCAGATAGGCTCTATATATCGACAGCCTGCTCAGCTCCGGTCCCAGGACGCCCCTCATGGCCATGGCCTTCGAGGCTATCTCAAGAGCCATCGCCTTGACCTTACCTATGAACCCAAGCTGTCCGGCGATCTCGGCGAAGTCGAAGTCCCCCACCGTCAAGATCACCACAGAGCCGAAGGAAAGGCCCAAGAAGCACGGGGAGAGGCATGAGGCGTCGGAGACGTAGTGGACGGCGGCCGGGGGCCGCTCCGCCCTGTACGTTATGGAGCACTGCCCGGCCTCGGCCAGATAGGTGTCGGCCCCGTCAATCCCCAGGAGCCTGCCCAGAGGCTTCATCCCCGCACGTCTTGCTCATCAGCTCCTTCGACCACCTCCTTATCTTCGCCACGATCACCGACGGCCTTTTCACGCCTCCTCACCACCCTCACGGGTATTAAAATTATGCAGTCGAACCAGCGCTCTGCATACCTCAGCTTGTCCTCGGGCACCGCTATGCACCCCCCGCCGTACCTCTCCAGCTGTTCCGCGTCGCGCTCACTGACGTACGTCTTCACCTCCACCGGCATTGAGCCCGTGTACATGTACACCAAGAAGTCCGGTATGCCGCCCACTGCCCTGTGCTGGTAGAGCACCTTGTAGCCGCGGAACATGTCCTGGAGAATCGCCATCAGCAGTGGGTACAGCTCCTGCTCGTGCTTGACCTCCCTATCCCTCCTCCTCAAGATCAAGCTCACGCTGAAAACTGCGCGCCTTCCTTAAAAAGGTCTAGAGCTTGAACGGTATCGGGATGCCCGAGTAGTAGGAGAAGGCCACGGCGAGCGAGGCCGCATATACGGCGAGGTCCTTGGAGACCGAGCTGTCGCGCTCGGTCACTTGGTACACCACATATATCGCCGACAGCACTGCGGCGACTACCAACGTAGCCGGCGTGCCTATGTAGAACAGCTTGGCCGCGTATATCCCCAAGGATATGTGTATCGGGTCGCCGTAGCCCCTGGCCGCCTCGTAGAGCTTGGTTATCAGGTCGTCTATGGAGGACATGGTCCTCGCCTTGCCGGAGGCGACGAGCCTAGCCCATGCGGAGAATACGGCCAACGCTAACGCAAGAAGTATGAGGGGATCCACGAAAAGTATGGAAAAAGATGATTTTAAAAATTTACTTAGACGGTGGCCCCACCAGCGCCGCCAGCGCCGCCGCCGAACGCGCCGGTGATGTTGCGCATCATCTGCGCCATCATCTGGAATATTATTATCACCAGCATGAACGTCATCATTAGGTTCAAGAACGTCGGCAGGTCGAAGCTGAATGTCGACGTTGTGTTGGTCGAAGCCGCCTTTACGTCCTTCTGCTGGAATTGGATCTGCATGCCCGCATGCTCCCGCGGTTTAAAAGCCATCTCGCCAATCTTGGACTGGTTCCCCCAACGCGGGGCCGGCTCGATCGCATACAAGCGCATGCCCAACCCCACCAGGTTCTCGGATGAAATTTCGCGGGAACTTAATTTGCTGATATATTTAAATTAATAGGCCAGCTCCATTATCACGACGGTGCCTGTCGCGGTCGTCTGGCCGTACAGCGCGTTGATGTAGTTCAGCACTATAGTCTGGCCCGGATAGACCGGCCAGATGAGCGAGGTGGTGGACGGGCCTATGTACAAGGTGCCGGCGCCGCTGTTGAGCACGGCTACGGATATCCTGTTGGAGTTCGACCCGATGAGGGTATATGCTGTGTTTGGATTCATAGTGATAGACGACACGTTCAAGGTGCCGCCCCTAAGCTTGGTGGAGGCGACAGTGGAGTCCCTGGCGACGCCGATGAGGTCCTCCGCGAAGGCGATCTTGAGGTTGTTGTTGGAGGTGGCCGTCAAGGGAACGGCCGTGTAGCCGCCGCTGTTCCAGCTTGTCAAAGCCCAGGCGGTGTCTATGGGCTGAATGTACAGCCATACGTAGGTTATGTAGCCGGTGCCGCCCGTGACGTAGGCATCTACGCATATGCCGAACCACTCGTTCAAAGGAGCGAATACAGTCATCGAGGGGTTCATCCACGCATTGCTTGTAGAACCAGTGGAGCCTTGAGCTGTGGTGCCAGACCTAGTATCCCTTATCCTTACATACAGTATCTGGCCCGAGGTATCGATGTACCCTTGTATTCCTGCTATGACGTAGAATGCATATGTCTTAACCGGCATATATCTAGGATAAAAAGTGTAGCACTGCACCTGCGTCCAGCTCGTCGCCGTAACTGTATAGGTGTTGCCGTCGGTTGTATCAAGATTCCCAGTCGCATCTGGATTTACGCCGTATATCCTGTACCTCATGTTGTTCAAGGTGGAGTCCCTTGCGAGGCCTACCGAGTCAGTCACTATGTTTATCGGCACGTTTATCGCGGCTCCCTGTATGTCCACCGGCACCATTATTGAGGAAGAGCCTATGTTGACTGTCCCAGTCACTACTACGTAGGTTCTGAGCTGATTCAGAATAGACTGCAACGAGGAATCCCTGGCCAAGCCTACATAGTCGGCTACTATCCCTACCGTGCCGGTGACTGATAGCGTAGATCTGAGCTGGGAGAGAATCGACTGCGCCGTGGAATCCCTGGCCAAGCCTACCGAGTCCGTCACTATGTTTATCGGCACGTTTATCGCGGCTCCCTGTATGTCCACCGGCACCATTATTGAGGAAGAGCCTATGTTGACTGTGCCAGTTACCACTACGTAGGAGCGCAGTTGGTTCAATATGGATTGGAGCGAGGAATCCCTGGCTAGTCCTACGAAATCGGCGGCAATCCCTACGTTCCCCGAAACGGGAAATGTCGTAGATGGGCTTACAGATAGCGGCTGGCCTAATAGGCCTACACTGCCGGTGACTACAACCGACGTACGTAGCTGAGTTAGTATTGATTGCAACGTAGAGTCCCTGGCTAGCCCAACATTGTCTGCAATGATGCCTACCGTCCCCGAGACAGGGAATGTTATAGCTGGAGACACCGAGATGGGCTGACCGAGGATGCCTACTGAACCAGTTACGTAGAGAACTGACCTCAGCTGGTTCAGAATGGACTGCAACGTGGAATCCCTGGCTAGGCCTACGTAGTCTGCCGAGACTCCTACTGTACCAGAGATCGGGAACGTAGTGGATGGAGATACTGCTATTGGTTGGCCCAGAATACCTACACTGCCAGTAACTGACAAAACAGACCTAAGCTGGGAAAGAATCGATTGTGCGGTGGAGTCCCTAGCCAAACCTACATAGTCCGCCGATATACCTACGCCGCCGGTTATGGGAAACACCCCAGAGGGGCTTACAGAGATGGGTTGACCCAGGATGCCTACGGCGCCGCTGATAGCCAAGGCGGATCTAAGCTGGGAGAGTATGGATTGCAGTGTGCCGTCCCTCGCTAGGCCTACGTAGTCTGCCGCAATCCCTACAGTTCCTGAAATGGGGAACGTCGAAGAAGGAGATACCGATAGAGGTTGCCCCAAGATGCCGACTGAGCCGGTGACGTAGAGGATCGATTGCAGTCTCGTCAAAATGGACTGCAACGAGGAATCCCTGGCCAAGCCTACGTAATCCGCGGCGATGCCGACGGTGCCTGATATCGGGAACGTCGTCGATGGCGAAACCGAGATGGGCTGGCCAAGTATCCCGACCGTGCCGGTAACAGCCAATGTGGATCTGAGCTGGCTCAGAATCGATTGAAGCGTCGAATCCCTGGCTAGGCCTACATAGTCCGCTGTAATGCCTACCGTCCCAGAAATCGGGAATACACCAGACGGCACGACCGATATAGGTTGGCCAAGTACCCCAACCGAACCGGTTACATACAACGTAGACTGCAGTCTCGTCAAAATGGACTGCAGAGTGCTGTCCCTAGCCAAGCCGACGTAGTCGGCCGCGATTCCTACTGTCCCCGATACAGGGAATATGCCGGATGGAGACACCGAGATGGGCTGACCGAGGATGCCTACTGAACCAGTTACGTAGAGAACTGACCTCAGCTGGTTCAAGATCGACTGAAGCGTAGAGTCCCTCGCAAGACCGACGTAGTCCCCTATTATTGTGACCGAACTCGGGCCGGTAGACGCGGTGGCTATCCCGGACTTGAGCGTGTTGAGTATATCCCGTAGGGTGTCGTCTATGCCCCTCAGCTCGTAGACAGCCATGCCGGAAAAAAATCCTTGGATGCTTTAAAAGGCGCTAACCAAGGCTAGCGAAACGCAGACAAGAGCGGTCCCATCATTGCGAACACCATCATCATCGAGACCAAGGACATTATGTCCGGCATACTTGTGGGTACGCCAGTAGTCTGAGTTGGAGTCTGCGTGGTCTGAGGCTGGCTTGTCTGCGGCGGCGCCTGCGGCTGTTGCGCCGCTCCGCCTAACGAGCAACAGCAACCCATCGGGCAGTTGGCGGCGCACGTCCCTCCCTTTGACTGGCAGTCGCTCACGGCCATGCACTGACTGCCGGTGGGGCATATGCCGCAGTTCGATGGGGCGTTTTGAGGAGTTACACAGCAACAGCCATAGGGGCAGTTGGCGGCGCAAGTGCCGCACTGCGCCAAGCAGTCGAAGTAGCCAATGCAGTTGCCGAGGTCGCACATGCCAGAGAACGGGCTTGAGGACATGGACGTTGCCCGCCCATATTTAAAAGCATTATATATAGCTTGTGAAAACCACGGCCTAGAGCTGGAGGATCAGCTCTAGCCCTCTGCCCTCCCGGGCAGTACCATATGGCCGCCGGAGGAAGTCAACTTGCAGAGAAGCGCCTTGCCCTTGTAGGCGATAGCCTCCCCGCCTATGCCGTTGAATATGCCAGCTCCATCATACAGCGCAGTTCCGTTGCAAAGCGCGTTGAGATCAGGGCTCCTGATCAGGAGGGCTACGTAGGTGGCGTTCGGGCAATCTACGGCTATGATGCCGCCGGATTGTTGGAACGAGAGGCCGCATACAGAAGGGTATGTGAGCACGTAGACGTCGCCGGACGCGGCCACGTGCCAGTCGGACAGCGGCGGCGTATGAAGGACGTCTTGAAGGCTCTGCTGGGCATAATCGTCAAGCATAATTCCTATGCCGATCACTGCGGCCACCGTCAGTATAAAGGCCAATACTATCAAGATCGGCTTCAAGGCGTCGAAGAGGTCGTCGCCCAGCCGCCTAACGATCATCACCCCACCCTAACCGGCACCACTACTACGCTTCCTCCCGAGCCGCTGGAGGGGATGAGCTTACACAGAAGCGCCTTGCCATCGTAGATATAGGCATACCCAACGACGCCGCCCGACGTAATCCACCCTTTGTACTCAAGCGTCGCGTTGCAGAACACGACGACATTATCGGCATGGCCTTTGGCCACAAGGACGGCCGCATAGCTGGCGTTAGGGCACACCACGACTGCGGTGTTGCCGGCGCTTGTGTTGCTGGCCTGCGCCAAGCCGCAGGCGTAGGGGTACGTAAATATGTAGACGTCGCCGGACGCGGCCACATGCCAATCCGAGAGAGCCGGGACGCGAAGCTTGTGTTGCAGATCTAACTGACCGAAGTAGCCCAGGACGGCTGGGCCGACCTCCAGCATCACGATCAAGATCGCCGGCAAAGCGAAGAGCAACGCCAGCACGACCGAGGCGAAGTCGATACCTCCCTTCATGGATGCAACGGACTTACCTATATTTATCTCTTTTTTCCGCAGTCAGGTCGGCACCGGCATATTTCTTTTAATCGATGACATTTCCTCATGGGCACAATAGCTTTGGACATAGACGGCACCTTGCGGCCGTACGGGGGCCTCCTCGACGCCGATGACATCTCCTTGATGGCTAGGTACGCCGAGTTGGCCATAGTGAGCGCCAGGGCGGACTGCAAGGACGTGGCCCGCAGGTTCGGCATCCCCGTTGCTTGTTGTGCAGGGATCGATGCCCCGGACAAGGCTGAGTGCTTGCGGAGGATAGGCGCAGGCAGGAGCGGTGGAAGGGCGTACATAGCCGACCTCCCATCCGACTTCGACGCCTCAAAGGCCGCCGGCTGGAGCTGGAGCGACGTGAACAGTTTGTGCTTGAACATAGGCGCCGGGGCCACGGACTTCGAAGGTTGCATCAACGTGGATGTGCGCCCGCTGAGCACGGCGCATTTGGTGATGAATATATTGGATCCCTGGCCCTTCCCCGACGGCTCCATATCTAAGATCCTGGCGTACGACATAATAGAGCACATCCCGTGGCGCAGACAGGAGGAGCTCTGGGGGCAGATATCGAGGAAGCTTAAGCGCGGCGGAGCGATCGTGGTCAGAGCGCCAGATATGGATCTCATGTATGAGAAGCTGATAAGGCCCCGCGATAGGCGCGGCTTCAAGTACCTCTACCAGTCCCTGTCGTTCTGGATAGGCGGCGGCCAGGATTATCCTGAGAACACCCACCTTTCCTTCTTCACTAAGGACGCACTGCTTGAGCTGGCGAGGACGTTCGGGCTGGACGGCAACTGCGGCGACGATGGAGGCACCAACCTCCTATGCGAGCTGAGGAAGCTGTGAGCATGAGGGCAGTATACGTCTACCCGAAGAGCAAGTTCCTCTCGTTCACCTTGGCCGGCAGGGAGTACATAGAGCTTATAAGGGCCGCCGGCTGGATAGTCGAGGAGGTAGATGAAGAGGAATGGAACGGAGAAGTGTCCGTCTGGCCAACATTCATGCACCCGTTCTTCTATCCTTCTGGGAAGCTCAAGCGAGGGCCGGTGGTGGCTGTGGACGTAGCTGACAGCAGTGCCATCTCAAGGGAGGCCGTGGCCTTGCTGAACAAGTTCGCCCCGTTCGCCTCTGTGCCGTCCAGATACTCCGAGATGGTGTTCAAGCACAGCGGCTATGCCGGAAGGGTGTTCGTATGGCACCACTACCTAGGGGAGAAGTGGTGGTCCGGGAAACCGAACTGCGGCAGGACGTTCAGGGAGAGCGACGACCTCCATGTACTATACTTTCTCCTACACTCCGGGTGGAGGAAGGGAGCCGATGTGCTGGCCAAGTCCCTAAGGATCCTCAGAGATAGAGGCGTCAAGTTCGTCCTGGTGCTCAAGCGCTTGGACATAGAGGATCCGCTGAAGGGCCCTCTGGTCAAGGAGTTCAAGGCTGTGGAGATAGACGAAAGGCTGGACGAAGACTGCCTCATCAAGCTCTACGACGACGTGGCGTCCGGGCCCGGCGTCCTGGCGTTGCCGTCCAGGGGAGGCGGGTTCGAGAGGAACGGGCTTGAGGCGCTATCCAGAGGCCTTCCGGTGGTGGCCCCGCTGGGCGGGAGCTGGACGGAGTACTTCCCGCCGGAGCTCTCCCCGTTGCTGGTCAGAGCGGCCGCCATGGAGCCGGTGTTCACCTTGAACAAGTACCACGTCGGGGTCGGTCCATCGGCCGACCCGGCCGAGATGGCCGAGAAGCTCTTGATCGCGCCCAAGTATGTCGGGGCTGTGGCCAGGGCCAAGCCGATGCTTAGGGCCAGGTTCTCTAAGGAGGCTGTGTACGCCCAAGTATCCCGCTCCCTGATCGAGCTGGCCAGATACGCCGCAAGATAAATTATATAAACTAGTGATATTTTTTTCTCTGTGTTACTTGGTCTCATTGAGGAGTACGTGTTCGGCGACGCAAGGGGATACGGCAGGTCCGTCCTATACGTATGCGACGAGAAGGCCAAGTGGTTCCGAACCGGCCAGGTATACGTGGAGGGCTTGGACGACATAATAGACGGAATCCTCTACAGCGCCTCCACCGGCGGTTGCTCGGTTAGGTCCTCGCTTCAGCCAAGACAGGGGGATATCAACACGGTGCCGTTCGTCACCTCCTTGTCGATAGACATAGACGCGGAGACGTTCGACGTGGCCAAGAAGGTGGCCAAGCTCGCACACTCGCTGTTGGAGGGGCTGGACGCGGCCCCCCTTGTGCTCTTCACAGGGGGTAAGGGATATGCACTGAGGGTCTACCTCTCCAAGGAGTACCGCGAGATAGAAGAGGAAGCATATAGATCGCTTGGGGAGATGCTCGCGGAGCCACTGCCGAGGGTTGCAAACATAGAGCTACCTCCCATAAAGGGCTTGGTAAAGGTGCCCTTCACCCGCCATGAGAAGACCAAACAGCTCGTGCTCCTCTACGACCCCAAGAGGGACAAGCATGTGGACGACCCGGGCGAGGCGGCAGATCTGCTCGCCAAAGCGGAGGACAAGCCACTGCCGATGCTCAAGGGCTTCGAGCCGAGCAAGAAGAAGGCGGTCAAGCCCGCCGAGGCCGCATTGGCGTCTGAGGAGCGCAGGGGCGGAGGCTACGAATACCTTGAGAAGCTTGATCCCACTAAGCTGACCGACTGCAGGAAGAGGCTGGCGATACTCTGGGGCCTCTACAAGGGCGGAAGCGTCGATGAGGCGGTCAAGGCCGCAGAGGAGTTCTTGGAGAAGGCCGGCGCGAGGGACAAGGCCAGGCAGGTGAAGTACACCATAAGGTGGGCGCTCGCCAAGGGCATAAGGCCGCCGAGGAAGGAGACGCTCCTCAAGAAGAAGAGCTTCATAGGGATAAGCTACGAGGACTGCTTGGACGTGCTGAAATGACCGCTGTTTTTCTTCTCTCGATGTGACTGATTCGTTTTTAAACCTAGGCTGGCCGTAGCACATGTCTCGGATCCAAGTCCAAGGAAAAGGGGTAAAGGCTTCGTCGGTTGGGATCTACTACGGAATATCTACCTCGATAGACATAAACTCGCTGGTGTACCAAGTGCTCAACTTCTTCTTGTACATAATAATGTTCTGGCTGACGACCAAGCTGGTCGTCAGCGCCTTCAAGCAGATCTCATCGGCTATTCGCTGAGCAGTCCGTAAACCTCCCTCACTATTTTTGCGATAGCGCCCAAGTTTTTGTATCCCAGCTCGCTCCGCAGTAGCTTTACCATAAGCCCTATGCGCCCCTTGCTCCTCTCCACTATCTCCATGGCGCTCGATGGCTCTATGCCCAGCTCGCTGGACAGCCTCGACGCGAGCATCTGCTTCTTCCGATAGCACCGCCAGTAGAGCTCCTCGAACTCTCTCTCGCTCCTTGCGGCCAAGGCGGCGGCAGTGGCGCAGAGGCTGGAATCCATGTTCTTGTACTTGATGTATATGTTCCACCTCTGCATAACCCTTTCGTCTATGACCCTCTTAGGGGTCTTTACGGTATACCTCGGGGAGTCCCTATAGCGCTCAAGGAGAGGTTCCTCCCCGAGGACCTCGCCGCAGTCTAGGCACACATAAAGACCCTCGGGGGTAAGGGTGTACCTTTTGTGCTCGCACCCCCCGGGCACGTTGTAGGGTAGGTGAAAGGTTTTAAGCTTTTCCCCGCCGGCAAGCAAGTTTTTATTAGTCTCCGTTTATTCCTCCATGTACTTCGGAGCTGAGAACTGGATTTTGTTAGACGGCGAGATCCACAAGGACTTCCTCCCGTACATGTACGTGTGCGGCGGCCTTGGCGGCGCCAAGGAGGCCGCCAAAATAGAGAGGACGGATCTTGAGTGCTGGGTCTTCGACGGCTTGAGGTATAGGCCCACGTCGACCAAGGCGTACCGCGTATATGCTAAGTTCCCAGTGGAGATCAGGAAGCTCAGGGAAAAGATCGGGAGCGCTGGAGGGAAGTTCTCCCAGTCGTATATAGTGTACGGCCTGCGCGCCAGCCTCGACCTCAAGAAGCCGCGGTTCGAGGTGCCGCAAGCCGAGGAGCTCCTGAGGGCCAAGAGGGACATAAGGATAATGGCCGTCGACGTGGAGGTGAGGTCCAGGGACGTGTACTACGCCTACTACGTCGGAGACGATGTGGTGGTGACCAAGGACGTCTACGACGTCTTCACAGCGGCCGACGTAGACTACATAGTGACGTACAACGGGGACAACTTCGACATGAAGTACCTGCTGAACCGCGGCGGCCTCTCCTCGAAGTATTACTTGGACACCCCATATGGGTACAAGCCGCATGTAGACCTCTTCGTGTTCGCCGACGGCAGGTTCAAGAGCGCTTTCGGCTTGAGCGAAGAGGGCAAGAGCTTGCCCGAGGTGGCCTATCAGCTGGGTCTGATATCCAACGAGGAGTTGCGGTACAAGATGAAGAGGAAGGACATATCCGCGATGGACGAGGCCGAGCTGAAGTCGTACGTCTCCATAGATGTAAAGCTCACGCACAGGATAGCCGACAAGTGGCTCAGAATACTTGAAGCCCTCTCGCTGATCACCGGGATCGACCCCATGGCTATAAGGCAGACCGCCGAGAACGCCTCCACAGCGCTTCTGTCTGAGGCGCTGTTCCACAAGAGGATGGAGCTGGAGGGGGCAGTGCTGGTGGACAGAAGGAGGGAATTCGGCTTCCCCGGAGGAGATAAGGTCAAGGCCGCGGAGCCCGGGCTCTATAGGGACGTGCTTGAGGCGGACTTTGCGGCCATGTACCCCACCACGTATTTCCAATACAAGGTGAACCCGATAGGGGTTAGAGAATGTGTGGATGGGTTTGTGGTCACCACCGAGGCCGGCAGGAGGAAGCTGTGCTTCGACGAGAGCCCGATATCCGAGGTCATGGCCCTCTTCTACAAGGGGAGGAAGGCCACCAAGGCCGTCAAGGACAGGTTCCCCGAGGCGGATCAAGCCGTCAAGATCCTGGCCAACAGCGCGTACGGCAAGATGTCGTCCACCTCCTGGGGCATAGTAAACGAGTGGGCCGGCGCATTTATCTTTCAGTACACCGAGGAGATATTCAAGCATCTGTGGGATAGGTTCAAGGGGAGGGCCATCTACGGCGACACCGACTCGCTCTACCTGATGAACGCCGACGAGAAGACCTTGGAGGAGGTAAACGCAGAGGCCAAGAAGTTCGGAGAGCTGTACGAGGTCAAGGAGGAGGGGAGGTGGGAGTACATGCTCCTCGTGCCGACCGTAGACGGGAAGACCACGGCGGAGAAGGCCTACGTCAAGATCGGCAGAGTCCATGTGGTGATAAAGGGAGCAAAGCTTAGGCCGCACAACATGCCAGTGAGGATGAGGTACGGCGGATGGCGCGAGATGCTCCTTAAGGCCTTCAAGAATGATAGAAGCTTAGGCGAGCTGATAGAGGAGTTCGTGCGGAGCGCCGAAATAGAGGAGCTGTTCGTTGAGAAGTCCACGACGCTCAGGGATATATTCTATACCGCCGATGGCAGGAAGAAGAGGCTCGACCACATGAGCGACGTGCCTCTGCTCTTCAAGCTAGCAGTTGAGAACGGGGGCGACACAGTGGTGACCGAGGGTTCCATAAACGGCAAGAAGGTCGCTGGGAGCACGATCTTGGACATACAGCACATACCGGTGCAGGCCAACTCCACGTATGTGATACACAACGGGAGGAGCTATCTGGTCAAGGGGAGCGTGCAGTACGACGGCACGGCCGCTAAGGCCTCAGTCAGCTACGTCCTGCTCAGCGAGAGGGAGGTGAGGAAGTACGCCTTGGCGTACCTCGCCAAGCTGGACGCTGTGCGGAGCATAGAAAGGGGCCTGAATATGGGCTTGAGGCACACTTCCCTCCTCTCATTTGCCTAGGAAGAGACCGTAGTGACCATCTTCTCAACCATGCTGACCAGCAACCATACAAAGGACATGTTGGTGACTATTTCCTCCAAGCTAGGCATCTTGACCGGTGCGTATTGAACCTGCTTCTCGTCCAGAAGGTTGCCGCTCCTGTCCTCAAGCCTCAGCACCAGCGCCCCTCCAGGCAGGCTGTCGGGCATCTTGACGTTTATTGCTGTGGTGCTCCCCCCGGGGGCGAAGTAGGTCACCCCGGTCTCGACCACAATGCCGTTGAGTTCCGGCGTGATCCGGATGTACGACGGGCTTTGGCAGTAGACGTAGACGAAAAAAGACCCGCTGTAGATGGTGTTGTTCTGTATCGGGTATATGTTGGCTATCCTGCAACTCATTGGCCGGAGGCCTGCCCGCCCGCCTGCTGAGCTTGGGGCGGCTGGGGAGCTGGCCTCCTGCCGCGCGAGATCAGCTCGCTCAGCTTCTCACCTATCGATAGACAGAGATCGTCGAAAAACGAGTCGACGGTCTTGCCCTCCCCGAGCAGTGATAGATGCGCCGCCAAGAACGCCCCGTAGTCCACCGCGAGCTCTATGCCTTTGACCGGGCCGTCCCTGCAGATCACCTTGAACTTGACCGTGCTCTCCTTTATCATCGAAGAAACAAAGCGGGAGTTTTTTAAACTATTCTGGCCGTGACGAACCTGTCGTAGATGGCCCCGAGGGCTTCCCTGTACGACCTGTATGAGGCCCTCACCACGCTCCTCAGATCCACCACGGCGAGCTTCTCGGCTATGCAGGATATTCCGCCCTCAAGGGATATCGGATAGTCCGCCCCCACCGCGCACGCATAAGGCGACAGCGCGGACACCTTGTCTGGAGCGGCCGCATACTTCTTGTTGTCGCGCGTCCATATCGCCGGCGCTATCAGCCCCATGAGGAACGTGTTCCCGCTCTGGCCCCATATGCCCATATGCTTCGCCAGATACCTGGCTCTGCTCTCCCCGAGGACGCCCTCCATCGTGGCGACCCATGCGGTGTACACGACCGAGCTAGGCAGGGACTCCCCGACCACGTAGTACTCGAACGTCTCGCCAGAGCTCTCGCTCAGTTGCATCAGGGAGCGGACGTAGTTCACTATAGGCGACGCGTCAGTCGGCGATGTCTTCCCCTCAAGCGCCCAGCCCAAGATGCGCTGGTTCACGTAGAACGTCCTCCCCATGGTGTTGCCGGCCAGGTAGCCCGAGAGGAACCTGACCGGCACATACGGCCACTTCACCACGCTGGCCAGGTCTAGGCGGCGCTCGCGCGCATATATCTGCGCCCACTCGATGCCTATGCCAGGAACGCCGCCGAACTCGCCGTACACTCCTAAGTCCCTAGCCAGCTTCTTGACCTCCTTGATTTTATCCACGTCGGTGCTGTTAAGGGAGCATGCGGTTGCGCCGTCTATTTCAAACGCCACAAACCGCCTGCCGGGGTACACCAAGTAGAGGTCCACATCGGTGTTCGCGAGCGACCCGTAGGCATATACGCCGTACGACGCCTTGACGAGGTAGTACGTCCTGTCGAACAGCTTCTTGAATATGTCTATCCTGAAGTTGTCCGGGTAGTAGACCGCGTAGTCCAGGTCGCTGTTGTCGTCGTAGTCGCCCTTTAAGTACGAGCCGAACACACCGGCCAGCTCCTTATTGTGGGCCAGACAGGGGGCCTTGTGTTGCATAGGCCTGAGGCATACCCCGGTGTCCTCGCACAGATCCTGCATGCGCTTCCTCAGCTCCTCAAGCGCATTCTTCGGATCGGGACAGCACTTCTTCTCCACCACCAGCTGGGGGACGAGGAAGAGGACGGGCTCCTTCTCCTTGGCGATCTTGACCTTTATCTCAAGGGACATGGTGGCCCCCTCTAAGGGTTAAAAAAGGAATCGGCAATCCACACGCATCGATGCGCTCCTTCCGCTCAGCATCTTTGATCCAAAGGAAGCCGATCCTTCATGAATCTTTTTTTTTTAACAGCTGGTCTTTACCCCCATGGAAGGAAAACCCATACGAGGGACCTCATCTCAATCGCCTTCCCCCTCGCCAACCCAAAATTCGCAGAACCAAAATGGTGGTATTCAGGAATTCCTTCTCTTCCTTTTCATGTTAGTTACCATAGTCTTAGTTGGTAACTTTATCAATGAGTTACTAGATAAATTACTAGAACACCAAAGATAATGATGGAAGACAATCCTTTTAGCGCCTCCGCAAAATAGCGCTACTTGACCAACTGCACTATAACCAGCAGGAGTATCAGCGGCATCAGCTGTTGGACGAGCCCGGCTATGTCGTAGGACTGCGTCGGGATCTGGGCAGGTGTATAGGTGGGCTGTGTCTGCGGAGCCTGCGTCGTAGGAGGCATGGTTTGAGTTATCGGCGTCTGGGTTGGCGCCGTTTGGATCGTCTGATAAGGAGATGTAGGCGCGCCTCCTAGCCCTCCTCCAACGTATATGGTCGGCCCTCCCGGCTGGGAGGTCTGCGCGCTCGTCTGGGTCGGAGCGGTCTGGGTTGTCGTCTGGCTCTGCTGAAGCAACTGGGCCAAGGGGGTCAGATCTATCGTATATGAGGATGTCTGTTGCGTCTGTGTAGGCGATTGGGTTGGAGCCAGCGAAAGCGTCTGCGTTGGAGACGGCGTTGGAGACTGCGTTGGAGACGGCGCCAATATCGGCGCAGTCTGCGTCGGAGTTGGAGTGGCCTGCGCTTGCGTGTAGCAACAACAGCCGTACTGGCACGAGGCCACGCAGGTGCCGCCGGCTCCTTGACAAAGCCCTACGTCTATACACGACGAGCCTGAGGAGCACTGCTGAACCGTAGTGCTCGGCGTCGGGGAGGTCGTCTGCGTCGGCGCGGGCTGTGTGAGGCCCAGCTGGTTCGCCAGCTGTGTTAAATCAAGCGTGTAGGACATGGAAGAAAATTTGAGGGGAATTAAAAAGGCGATTGCGGATCAGCTCTGTTTCTTCAAGAGCGTCTTCAGCTCCGCTAGCAGAGCCTGCATGTGCACCATTATCATGTGCAACGCCATAAGTAGGTAGCCGGCGGCGTAGCCCAAGCTGAATATCATGGCCAGCACCTCGTAGTACGCGAGCCACGAGAGCGGACCCACCGACGCCACCCAAGCGATGAACAGTATTAGTTCAAGCAACAGCACCCCTGACGCCACCTGGCGCACCTTGGTCCAGTCGAAGAGACCGTGCCCGATGCCTATACCAGCGCCTATAGCCAGCACCGGCCCGTACGTCAGTATCGATTCTATCGGCATGTGGATATCTTTCTTCCTCCTTTTAAATCTTTCTGCGCCTCGCGTCCAGCTCTATGGCGCCTGTGGCTATCCTCGGTATGAGCGCCGCGAGCTCCTTGAGCATGGCCCTCCACTCCTCATCGCTTGCTCTGTCGAAGGCCTCGGATATCTCCTTGTAGTTCCTCCTTATGCCCAACACTGGCCCTTTGGATAGGACCCAATATGCGGCCTTCAGCACGTGGAAGAGGACGGCCACCTTCTTCGGGTACTTTATCCAAATGGAGAGGAACTCTGCATAGCGCCTGATCCGCTCCAAGTCCTCAGCCCTCTCCCATCTCGTCGGAATCGGAATAGCGTTCATATCCCTCGCCAGCCTCAAGACCAACACCCTATCCCCCCTGTATATCAGCATCTTCACCTCCCTCCTCTCCATCTCCCTCATCAGCGCCTCCCTCCTCGCCCTCTTCGGCGAGGTCGCCGCCTTCAGCAGTGTGTCCAGCCTCTTCGTGCCGTCCGCCATTATCAGCTCCCCATCCGGAGTCTCCACCGCCGTCCACACCGTGTTCAGCGCCACGTCCACCCTCATAGGCAGGGAGTGCGCCAGGCCGTACGAGCTCCTCGCCAGAGGCCGCGCCTTCAGCCTCCCCTCCCCGAACATCTTCAGCACCTCCGAGCCCCTCACCAACCTGAGCTCCGGACCGCTCCCCGGACGCTCCTCCAGCCTTAACTCTGTGCTCATGCCTCCTCATAAACTCGTCCAAAGATATCTCTTTCGCCTCAAGCACCCACAGAACCCCATCGCTGTCCTCGTACTCCTCCATCAGCTCTAGCTCGTACGCCCGCCTCTCCAGCCCTCCGGCCTTGAGCATGATCAAAACGGAATCTATGCCGGGAACTACATACGACTCGCCTACGTTTACATACGACCTCTTCAGCTCCCCCGCCGCTTTCCTTGCTATGTACCTGCCCGCCGCATACAGCATCAGATCCGGCCCGGCGTCCTCGGACACTATCAAGGCATAGCGCTCGGTCACCGTAAGCAGGTTGTCCTTCCCCTTCCTCCAGATGACCGGAACAACTATTTTTTTGCCTTCAGACTCATTCATGCCTACTCTGGCCGACATGCTCGCCATCTCCTTCAACCTCTTCGTGCTCATAGTGGTCTTCAGGTTCTTCGCGCTCCTCATGTGCGGCAAGATCTTCTAGTGCGCGCCGACCGGCTATCTCCTCGGCCTGGCCGTTGCACAGAAGCACCATGGCCGTGACCCTGCACCTGGATACCTTGACCCTCACCCCGCGTATGCACTTGTATCTTTTCATGGCCTCCAAGACGCGCCTCATGAGCTCGGTCTCCATAGGCCTAGGTCCCCCTCTCAGCTAAAACCTTAGCCTTCCTGCATGCGCCGTCTAGGGCGGCGCGCAACACATCGGCAAGCTCCGGCGGCAGGACTATCTTGAACTTGTTCGGCAAGTAGATCGACGTCTCGTACTGGGTCACTTGTATAGTGTAGACCCCGGTGTTCAAGACGAACTCGATCGCGCCGTATTTGCAGTCCAGGACTCCTATGTTGGTCACGACCTTCCCGCCATACCTGACCGCATCAAGCACCTCGATCCTCTGCGATATCACCTCGACCGCCCTGCTCACGACTTTGCGGATCTCCTCGAAGGCGTTGCACCTGGACATCACTTGAACTCCTTCTTGGGGAGGACGCGCAGAACCGCGTCCCCACCAGAGCAGTTCACCAGGAATGTGGCCAAACTATATAAATTACATATCGCCGTGATAGCTCCTGAGACCTCCTCCTTCCACACGCACATCTCCTCGATCGCCCGCAGGGTCCTTTCGTCGTTGGTGTATATCTCCACAAGCCCCCAGCCTTGAGAATAAAGTATAAGCTTGCTCAAGGACTTGGGATCCCTTATCATGTGAAGTAGATCACGTAGAGCCCTTTGTCGTTCTTCTCTATCGAGTACTTCGAGTACTGCCCGGCCACCGGCACCTTCACAGCGCCCCAGCAGAACTTGACCGCGCCGTCCTCGACCGTTATGGGCATGTTGCTGTATATGGCGTACCTGTCGCCCTTGTAGCTCTCTATGAAGCAACTCTGCGCTATCTCCACCCTTCCCCTCTGCTGGGCCATCTTGAAGAGGTCGTAGAGGGTGACGCTCTTGAGCTGTTGCTCTATCAAGGCCTGCATGAGGCGGTTGGCCGATATTGCCAGCTCCCTCGCCTTGCGCAGTAGGTCGTCTATATCGCTCATGCCTCCACCTCCTCGATCCCCTCCTCGGTGACCTTCACCGGCCGCTCCCCTATCAGCAGGACGGCGCGCCCTCGCACTAGGCCCACGGGCCCTATGTACCTCTGGCCCTCCCTGCTGATCTTGTAAATATACGCGCTCCTCCTCCCGAGAAGAACCACGTACCTACCTATTCTGACTCTCTTGAGCCTACCCACGGTGGGCCGTGAAAGGAAAAATAAATGTCTTCTGCTTCCCCTACCTCATCAGCTTGACCAGAAGGATGAGCAGTGCCGAGACTAGCACCAGCTGTAGCAGTCCCGTGAGATCCAAGGAGGACTGTTGCTGGGACTGTTGCGTAACGGTCTGAATGGCTATGCCGCAGGAGGCGCACATCTGGGCCAAGCTGGAGTTCGCTATGTTCGAGCAGTCCTGCCCTCCCGACCTTATGCAGTTGTTGTACGAGGCCATCAACGCCGCACACGTCTGCGTCAGCTGGGAGCAGAGGGAAAGGGCGGTGCTCTGGTTCACGCCCTTTACCAGGTTGTTCGCGGCATCCAAGCTGGCCGCCACGCCGAAGAGGACTGCCACTATCTTCACCCAGCCGGGCACCTTGCTCCAGAAGTCGGCGACGAACCTGCCGGTCTTGCTGGCGGCCTTGGAGAGGACCTCCTTGAGTGAGCCCAACGCGGCCGACGCCCTAGCCCCGAAGAACGCGAATATCTTCCTCACCACACCTCCACTACCCTCAGGCGGGTACTCCTCGATTATGAAGGCGTCGTCCTTGCTTATTGAGGGGGCCAGCTCGCGGAGGGCGCTAACTATCTTCGCGGCTATGTCGCTGAGGCCTGCCGCGGTTGCGCCCCCGGAGTACTGCCCGTATATGCCCAGATATGCGACCGGAGTAGCCGTGCTCGAACCCCAAGACGTGTCCGTCTGGTTGTACGCCTTAACCCCCTGGCAGGTATTCGAGCTGGCGCAGTAGTCCAGATAGGACATGTACTGCATGCCGACGTTCGCGCTCTGCAGGTCCACGCCAGATGTCGGCAACCCCTCATACGCCGCGCTCTGGGACTGATACGAGATGCCGAACTGGGCTATGTTCTTCGGGAGCATGACCAAGTTGCCGAACCCGGCTATTCCGTCGTAGTCCGCGGGATCGAAGACCACGGCCGTGGCCGAGCTGTCCGTGTCGAACCCCCCTCCAGCATTATCGCCTATCGGGACGGTGACGGAGGCCGCAGGGTCGGGATCTGTGAAGTTGAAGACCCGGGTGTAGAGGTAGAACTTGCCGTTTCTAACTACGGCTATCTGGAATATGGAGGAGAAGTTCGGCACCACGACCACATAGGTACGGACGAAGCCGCCCATGTTTACAGCGTTCGGCTGGACGTTCTTGTCCATAGAGGCGTACATCTGGATGAAGGACACCTCGTCGCCTTGCTGTAGGCCATACACAAGGATCGCCCTGGCGTATCCCTGCGGCAGTTGCTCTTGCACGATCTGAACCGCGGCCGTGGCCACGGCGTTGCCGTTCTGGTCGTAGAGGGTGCCGCTTGTAGGAAGATAGACGTTGCCGCTCGGGTCGTAGAGGACCGACGGCAGTATCTGCTCGTACCAAGCCGAGGCCACTGAAGTGGCGCCAGATGGGATGGAGATCGGGACGTCCACTGTGTCCCCGTTAGAGTAGCTGACCCTAAGGGTGTAGACCAGGAGGCCCGAGGTCTGCGGGGGAGTTATGGCGGCCACCAGCCTGTAGACTACCGTCCCGTAGGGAGGCACCTGCGAGGCGGTCAGCGTCAGCGAAAGCGACATTTGCTACGGGCCGCCTCACTTTGAGCCGCTTCCGCACCCCCCGCCCCCGAAGTCCTTCATCAGCTGTATTATGATTATCAGCGGCACGATCTGCACCACCATGTTGAGTATGCTCGATATGTCTATCGAAGTAGCTGAAGAGGTTGTAGGGCTGGGAGAGGCCTGCTGGGAGCCGGCACTGCAGACACAGTACCCCTCATTGTCGCACGCCGAGACGCATACGCCGGTGCAAGACGACACCGGGACGCAGTTGGTTGTGGCCGACATGCTGGACTAAACCGGTTATTTAAAAGGAGATGACTGTGGAGAAAGGAAGGGGAGAACGGAGATGGGGATACCACGGCCGGCCTCTCCGGCACCTAGGAGAACGGGTTCGGCCACCCCGGAGGGATCAGCCCCGTCAGCCTCTCGCGCCTCTCCTCCTCCTCGATCCTCCTTATGTACTCAAGGTACCTCTTCACGCACTTGTTGCCCTTCTTTGCACAGCCCCTCCTGACGCCGAACTTCCACGCCATGAGCACCGGATACAGCTCGACCAGCTCGTAGCTACCCTTCACAGCCTCCTGTATCTCCTTCCACGCTTCGCCGTCTAGGGAGGCCGGATCAACCTCCTCAAGCCCCTTGGCCGTTCTGACGAACACCTTGAACTGCTTCTCGGAAAGGGAGACCACAAACCTCGCCGTTGAGAACAGACGGTGCATGGCAGAAGAGAGGGATTAATTAAAAAAGTCGGCCTATCCCTCCAAGCGCCTCTTGAGGTCCTCCAGCTTGTAGAGCTCGTTCCTGTTGACGAAGTCGTAGAGCATGGATATCATCTCGTCCAGCAGAAACGTCGAAGGCATGGAGAAGAGCTCGGCCATCTCGGCGAGCTTCTTCCTGCCCTCCCTGGTGAGCGTTATCTGAGACGGCGAATCCAGGTAGGATGACGCCTTTTCCACGAACTTGTCTATCACCTGCTGGACCGGCATCATCTTGGTAGCGTTGCCGAACCAGGAGGCGATCTCCTTGACCTCGTCGCTAGTGAACAAAGCCACCGTCAAGTCGGCCAGTTGCGCGTTGCCCATCGAGCTCAACAGAAGGCTGTAGAGGCGCCTCTTCCTCTCCTTGGCGACTTGTATTTCCTGCATGTGCCCCTCGCGCCACTTCAACAGCTCCAGCGACCTTATGCCGGCCGCGGCGGCCGACTCCCCTCCCTCAAGCTCCTCGACCTCCTCCTCGGGCTGGGCCCCAGTTGAAGCCGTAGCCGGCTCGGCCTCACGCGGCCGTTGCGGCGCCCCAAGGGCGACCGGGGGCTGGGCGGTAGGGGGCGCAGTGGGTTGTTGGGGCTTGGCAGAAGGCTGGGCCGGCTCAGCGGCGGGCCCGCCCTCGCCCTGCTTCCCCTCACCCTTCCCTATGAAGCTCATGAGGGTGCTCCTCCTCTTCTCCACCTCGGTCCTCTCCTTGAGGGCCTTCTCAAGCTCTCCAACCTCTGCGCCTTGAGCCCTTAGCACGGTCAGCAGATCCATGGCCTCTGTTAGCGTCATGTAGCTCAGCGCATATCTGTACAGGGAGAGGCAGTCGGCCACGTATCCCTTGAGCCTCTCGTCCTCAAGGGCGCCGGTTGCGTACAGCCTAAGCATGGCGTTGCATACTGGGCACTGCACGTCCTGCACCTTTATCGCCCCCTTGCTCTGGAGCAACTTGTTCATCAGCGACACCTTGCACTCCTCGACCTTCATCACCGGCCTCTGCATTATGTGCGTTAACAGTCGCTTGAGCTCGGCCTGGCCGCAGGAATCGACTATGACCGGGATCTTCACCGCCTGCCTCTCCACGGTCGTGCGCCATATCTGGAGCGCCGCTTGGAGGACGCGCCACCCGTCTATGATCTTCAGCTTCTCCCCCTCCTTGCTTGCCAGTATCGGGGTGAGCACCCCGTACTTCCTTATGCTCTCTATCAGGTCCAGATCCACATCTCCAGCCGACCTGAGCTTCGACGCCTCTATGGCGTACGATAGGTCGTAGAGCGAGACGGACTCAAGGGCCGCGCAGTTCGCCGGCTGAGCTCTCTCTTGCACCGTTTGCATGAGGCCCCAGCTACGGATATATTTATCTTTTCCTGCCGGCGGCCGCCGGAGAAGGCATATCTAGAGTGGCCTATGCATCAGCCCAGGGGAGCCCCGCGGCGCCGAATCAACGGAGCATTTTGCTCTTTTCATGTATTCAATAAACATATGTATCTAGTTTTGCCAATATACAAACATCCGGAACGACCCTACGGAGTATGCGACGATGAGATAAACAGCGGACGGCCGGCGCTCCCGATGCCATCCAGCGTGTTGCGCATCTCCCCATTTAACTGCGCCTTATCATTCAGTAAACTGCGTGTCCCTCCGCCTTTTCTTAGGCGTCGGTATTAACTGTAGCAGGCCGCCGCCTCCTGACTAAGTTTAAGTCCCTACGGAATGCTTTCCAAAACCTGCCCGCAATATTCTTGGTAAATAAGCAAAAACTTATCTATAAACATAAAGAACTACAAAACCTGCTGAACCCAGCTCGGAGCCGATGAGATACAGAAAAACCGCTCGGGGCTGTGGAGTTCTGCTCCCATCTTTTGGTTTAGCCAATAAGCTAACCCATCCGATAACCCGGAAGCTTAAAGCCGTATAGACCGCTTTATCTATGTCCAAATAGGCCTGTCAAGCCTAGTGTCGAAATTATAGTTCCCATGTCTCAATTATATTATCTTATATATATTATAATAAAGGAGATGGATCAGCATCCCGAATCTGGTCATCATCCATCCCATCTTCAACGTGCATGGCCTCTTGGATAATTGAATCCTGTATTTGGCCTTCTTGGGGGTTTGGCTTGGCATTAGGCAACTGATCAAGTCTTCTTTACCCTTCTGTCCTCATAGATCGCCGATGGATTATGGCTGGGGCCCTTACGTCTACGGCTTGGGCTCCTTCCGGCCTCCCCGGATACGCCGTGTGCGATTTGCTTGGGTGCATCTTTACAGTTGCGCTTTGGCCGGACCCAGCGACCGCCCGAATCCTTTACTTTCTTTTGTATATTTCCGGCGTACCTACCCAGGGGTTTTCGAGCTACCCAAGATCTTCTCGGAAGGATCTTTGCTTTCAATTTCTAGTTTCAAAACGGTTCAGCTGTCTCCATTTACTTTGTTTAAGAGATATAGGAATTGAGCGCCATGATCCTAATGGAGGCCGATTCGCTTTACAGCATTACTTTATTTTTATCTATTTAGTGTAAAGAATAAGCGCATTCGTCGATGAAGGAACGATGGCAACCCAAATACCTAGAGAATGACTAGCAATACATTTGTATCTTATGCAAAGAGCATAGGCGACGCTTTTGGGGAAGATTTTTAACTGGCCGAGGAACAGCCGTCATGGCTGGGCAAGAGGAGGTGAAGCAGGCAGAGGAGGTTATAGGCTCCTTGAGCAACACCGTGGGCGCTTTGGGCGTCTCCGTAAGGTACGAGACCGACAACGAGAGCTATATACGCGTATATATTCAGTCCGACTGCAGGGCCGGATGCACCGAGGAGGACTGCTGTTCTCCCCTCCTGTCGTCCCTCAGGGAGGGGCTGAAGGAGCTTGAGGAGGGCAACTTTTCGGCTGGACCGGTGGTCGGCCTAGACCCAAACATGGCGAAGATGGTTGTCAGGTCGTTCAAGCTACTGTGGCTGAAGCAGTTGAGCAGTAACCGCGCGGAGCTGGCCTTCGAGATAGGCTCAACTAGGATGGGGATAAGGATTTTGGCCGCCATGTACGACTGCATGTCTAGGGGCAAGCCCGATGAGGTGGCCGACTGCTTGGTGAACACGTTCATGAAGTGAGATGGCCCAAAAGGTAAAGCTGGAGCTCCCCAAGGAGGTCGCCAAGGCCCTTGAGGAGTCGGCCCTCCTCCTTGACAAGGATAGGGCGGAGCTTATAGCCGAGGCTCTTGCGTCATATGTAAAGCAGAAGTACGGCGTAGAGGAGTTCGAGAACATGAGCGTGGCCGACCTCATACGCGCCCTCCGCGCCATCTCCATGATCACCGGCATGGTGATGGAGGTGAACCGCGCCGTGGGCGCGTTGATGCCTCCGGTTCAGCAGGTGCAACAAGCGCCCCAGATCCAGGAGGACGCCCTGGCCCAGGTCAGGGCCGCGCTTGAACAGCTTACACAGTCGGTGGAGGAGTTGAAGGTGAGGCAGGAGCTCATAAGTAAGGAGGAGGGAGGTAGGAGGACTGCGCCTCCTCCCCCCTCGGTGCCGCCGGAGCTGGAGGACGTCTATGGCCTCGCTATGACATATATAAAGAACTCCATGAAAGAACTTCTACTGTCCGTCATCAAGCCGAAGCAACCCGCGCAGGCGGCCAAGAAGCAGGCATAGGGCTGATCCTTTCCGAAATTAAAAAGTTTTTCCCTTCTGCGCTAGCACTTGGAGAGGCGGTCAGGCGTAGGCGACAGCACCTCTATCTGCCCCTCGTATAGGGCCGCCATAAGGGCGCCGGCCAGCATCTTGCGCAGGGCGCACCCGTTGCCGTGGACGGCGAAGGGCTTGCTTGATCCAAATATCAAGCTCAAGGCCGCCTCGTCGCCGAAGACCGAGGCGCTGTTGCCCTCCACGCAGATCTGAACCTCCCTCACCCCGCCCAGCGCCTTGGAGCTCACCTTGAAGGCCGTGCATTCTAGATGAAGGGAACCTTGGTGCATAGCAGGTATCTGCCGTCGAAGGAGCACTCGTACGTCCCCAAGCCCATTCCTGGGGGACGCTTGATCCTGGGAACCGCCTTGAAGACGAAGGGATATGGGCCGCCGCAGGACTTGAGGTCTATCTTCACCGAGTCCCCCTGCACGTCTATGTGCACTCCGCATCCCTCCCTTGAGGCCAGCTCGCTGAGCGCCGACCAAAGCCTTCCGTCCCATATGGGCCGAGCCTCTATGTAGAACTTGCGGTCGTCAACCCTCAAGAACGCGCTTGGAGGTCCCATGGATGCTGGTGAGCATTTTCTTTTAAATATTGCCCAAGGCGTAAGCGTTTTATACCTCTGCCATCTCCTTTTCCATGTATCCTCGCGTCCTTCCGAACGCCAGGTCGGTGTACCTATTTTCCGCCACAGATGTCGGCGTGTCCTTCTACGTGTGGGCCAGGCGGGACAGGAGCGGCTACGCCGTCTATGCCCAGGCCTACATAAAGGGCAGGAAGAGCCGCCGCACGCTCTACCTCGGCTTCTTCAAGGACATACACAAGGGATATCTGGCGGCGAGGAGGGCCTTCTCGCTCCTCTTGAACAAGAGGATAGTGCCCCACCTCATGGGGGTGCTGGAGAAGCTCGCCAAGGGGTCCGGGAAGACCTTGGGAGAGCTTATGATAGACCTCCTGGACAACAAGTTCAACTACAACAATATAAGGGAGGCGCTGAAGTACATATCCCTGGCCAAGGGCGGCAGTGACAGGGAGAGGAGGAGGGTCAGGTACGTCCTCAACGGACGCATCAGGAAGCTGGTGAGGACATCGGGAGACACGGCCAGCCTCTCCAGGTTGCTCCGCCTGGTGTTCGCCTCGGCGGCCTTCTCCCGCCGCGGGGAGAGGGCGCACGAATCGACGCCGCATCGGGTGGTGAGGGCCCTGCACGAGTCCATAAAGAGTTCTGCCTTGATGCTGGTGGAGCAGTACAGGAGGATATCGTCCATGTCGCCGTCGGCCAGGCCGTACGTATACGAGATGGCGCTGTTCGCCCTAGATGCTCTCTACGACGTAGACCGCTCCGTGGCGGGCGCCATGGGCAGGGCCATAAGGCACGCGGTTGCCGACGCAGGCGTGGATTGGGTGAGGTACGTTGACGTGAGGCTGGCGTTCGAGGAGAAGCCCGGCCCAGGGGAGAAGGGGCCTAGGGTCCAGCTGACTCGGAAGCCGTACGTCAAGTTGCTGGCGGAGCCTCCCGCCGATAGAGGCGGCACTGCGGCCGCAGAGCTTGAGGGGGAGGCGCCCGGCGGCGTGGAGGAGTTCCCTGGGGAGGAGGAGCTCTTCGATGCGTAGGCCATGTGGCGGCGCATATTCCCCTGGTGGCGGCCTAAATCCGACGGCCTCCACGATGCGCTTGATGACGAGATGCGCAGGACGGCAGTTGCGTTCTGCACTACCGGCTCCGTTTACGTAATATGGGGTTCAGCAACCGGCACAGTTTTCGTATTGGGTGGCGGAGGAGGTCAGCTCTACGATGAATACACGGTGTACGAGGTGTGAGGGCCATGGGCAGGCGCATAGTCCGCAAGCCTCAGCTGAGGTTCGCGGATAAGCTGACCGGCCAGATCTTCATCACCGACCAGTACAGCATAGCGGCGCTGGCCGGCAGGGGCGTGTTTTTCGTGGAGGCCATATCGCCATACACCAAGACACCATCACGGACAAAGGTCGGCAGGTCGAAGCTACCGAACACGTTTATAATCTCCGAGCTCACCCGCTTGTGGCGCGAGCGGGTAAATCCAGAGGAGCTGATCCGCTAGTATACATCGGCTGTATTTCCCAGGATGCCTGCTCCTCATTGGGGGGCACCTGCGCGTCCAGCTGTGCGTCCGGGTGTCAGTGCGTGGCGCCGATGGACTACAACCCCAACTATCCTCTGGTCTTGATAGGCACATCGGCAGTGACCAGCGGGAACGTCTATCAAGGCTCCGGCCCGCCTCCATACAATATCCAGTACTTTCTATCTTGGATGCTCGGCGGCCTATGTAGCGACAGCAACGCTGTCTACTCCGGCTCGTTCAACCACGGAGTCTTCAAGTGGGTGGACAAACAGCAGGTGACGCTCACCTGGCCGCTAATGAGGCGCGCCAAGCTTGTGGTCAACGTCTCGGGAGGCGAGGCCTACGTTGAGGTCGACGACGCCAGCGGGAACGTGCTCTATAAATCGCAGAGCAAGGTGACGCCCAGCTCCTCTCCCCTTGTAGTGGATCTCGACGTTGCGCCTTATCAACAGCTGACCATAAGCTTCTGGGGCGACCCGTGGCCCTCCGGGGCGGGCTACGGCGTAGGCACGTACGCCTTCTATCCGCACACGTGCGGCACGGTGCCTTTGGTGGCCGTGGTGCAGGACTCGTCGGGAAACGCCGTTGTCAGGCAGGTTGCCTACGCGAGCCTTCCGAACAGCCCCAACGGAGACTTCAACGGCACAGTCCAGCTGAACCCCGGCGACTACGTGCTTTCGGCGTACCTCCAGCCTTGCTCAGGCTGTATGGATCTAGCCGCCCAGACGCGCCTGCGCGTGGTCGCCCAAGCGACGACAGTAACGGTGAGCATCGTTGGGGTGTACGTCAACGGGAACAAGGTGACGGGCGGCTCGGTCAACGTGAACAGCAACAGCTACACCCTAACCGTGGTGCTGAAGAACCTCCTGCCCCTTCCGCAGACCGCCATATTGGTGGTCAACGGCGCCCAACAGCAAGTCCAGCTGGACGCCTACGGCACGAGCCAGGTGCAGATGACCAGGCAGATACAGCAGAGCGGGGTCGACATACTGGACATATACGCGGTGGACTCGAACGGCTTGAAGACCGACGACGTGACATTCACAGTATCGGCATCTCCGCCCTGCAACTACCAATGCGTCGAGACCCTCTCCTGCACCGGCACGTGCGCCTTCTACGGATGCGGCGGTCCGGGCACATGCTGTTGCAACGCGAATCAAGCCCCGTCGATAAGGATAGCCAGCTACGAGCAGTACATATCCATGACCGCGGGGCAGGGCTACACCACGACAATCACGGCCACGAACAGCGGCAACGGCGCCTGCCAGCCGTCGGGTTGCTACCTTGAGGCGTGGATACCGGGCGTGATGGGCACCACTACGCTTGACCTCGGGCCCATGTACCCAGGCTCCTCTAAGACGGTTCAACTGCAGATACCGGCGATAAGCACCCCAGGCACATACACGCTGTACATAGACGCCAGGGTCGGCACGGCGGTCACCGACCTAAAGACCGCGACCGTGGCCGTGTCCAATTCGGCCGCACAGCAGGTGAGCATAGTCTCGGCCGCCCCGTCGGGCCAGGTGCTGGCCGGCGACCAGTGGTACTTGAAGGTGAGCATATACTCGCAAGGACAGGCAAGCGCGGTGGTGAGGGCCAGGGAGGCGAACGGCTTGAGCTACGGAGAGGCGTCGGTTCAGCTCAGCCCGGGCTTGAACGCCGTGTCTGTTCCCATGTCTCCGTTCTCCAGCTCAGGCACCTACGAGGTCTCGGTGTATGCCGTGGTGGGAACAACCCAGACCCAGCCGTACTACGTCACAGTAGCGGTCACGGATCAAAGCTCCCTCTCGATATCGAACGTATCCGTCAACGTGCCGCCGTGCAGTAGCCAGCTGTCCTTGACCGAGGCCACCGTGGTGGTCACCGTGCTCAACTCGGGCGGCCCTCCGACCGCTCCACCGATCCTTGAGACGTACTTGGACGGCCAGCTGGCCGACAGGAGGAGCATCTCAGTGGGGGATCACGCGGCCGCCACCGCGGTGATAAACTTGAACGTTGCCTGCTCCTCCTCACACAAGCTGGACCTTAAGCTGATCTACAACGGCGTGCAGGTGTCCTCCGCGTCCAAACAGATAACGCCGCAGGTGGCTGGCGGCGGGCAGGGGGGAACATGTCCGCCGTCCACATACTGCACGGATCAGAGCTCATGCACAAACAGCGGCGGGAGGTGCGTATCCACAGCTCCTTGCGGATGCTGTTGCGACCTGAGCGGCGGGACGGCCCCGGTCAATCAGACCTGCAGTCTGAACGTCTCTGCGGCGCAGGTAGACGGAAGTATAAACATAAGCGTATCCGGGGCGCCGTCGGGGTGCAACGTACAGATAGTTGTAAAGACTCCGGATGGACAGACGCAGACCATCCCCGGGACGGCCGCAACGGTGCCGGCCTCATCGACCGGGGTATACACCATACAAGCCGTCGGCACCGGGTGCAACTGCTTCGGCCAGGCGTCGGTGACCGTCGAGGCCCAACAACAGCAAAGCGCTGACATATACAGCATGGTGGAGCAGATGATACCGCTGATACTCCTCCTCGCGGTAGTTAGGCTCCTTAGATGATTTTTTAGTCTGGCCGTACACCGTCATGGGTCTGATCGCGCCAGCGTCGGCCCAAGTCAGTCCATCGTCTCAGTGCATCTGCTTGACCATGAACGACCTGATGTACTTCATGTTGTGGGCGCTCCCGATCCTCTTATTAGCGTTCTTGTTCGCAGTTGAACTTGCCAAGGAGTTCGGCTTAGATAAAATATAAAAGTAGTGGAAGCAGACCTTGCCCTTAGCTGGCCACCGAAGACTTTTGGCGGACGCCGAGCCTTAGCTTGGTTAGATGCGGCTCAAGCCGGGCCTCCAGACTCAGCGGTCTACGCGGGGCGAAATTATAATAACAGTTCATTTTTCTCTTTCATGGTGCTCACCAAGATGAGCGGGGTGAGCGGGGATTCTAAGTCCAGCAGGGAGTGCATCCTTGAGGCCTTGGAGGACGGACATTCCTGCTGTCTCACTACCATGGAGATGGCGAGCAGGTGCGGCTACGGCGAGAAGGCCATCAGGAGGGCCTTCAGGGAGCTTGAGCGGCAGGGGATACTCAGGAGGATAGTCGTAGGAGGCTTCACCTTTTGGTGCCAGAGGAGCCCAGACTGCACCATACTCTCAATAGGGGACTTCGGTTGCAGGATAACCCAGGAGGGGATAAGGAGCGCGGTCTGCAGAATGCTGGAGGGCGTCAGGGGGAGCGCGTACATGCTCAAGCTGTCCAAGCTGATGGACGCGCTCGGCATGGAGAGGAGGGGCGCCAGGGCCGTGTATTCCGGCCTGCTGATCGCAGTGCTGGAAAAGATGCTGGACGGTATACGGCACGAGATATACATGCGCGGAGATCGGAGGTACGGCATATTGATCCTCGACGCTGAGGGGGCCAGGAGGAGGATCTGCCTGGGCAGGCCACTCGTAAAGACCGAGAGGATATGCAGGCCCTTGGGGAGGGCTGGATGATGAGGATCGAGCAGATGAACAGAAGAAGGATATGCGAGGAGATCAAGAGATACATCATAGATATGGCCTCGTCGTCGAAAGGGGGCATGCTGTGCTTCTCGACCAGAAAGATAGTGGGGCGCGGCTGGGAGTCGCAGATGCTCGGCAGGTATCTGTCCAGGATGTACTTATGGTTGCCGCCCAGCAAGAGGCCGGCCGTGATAAAGAACGGCAAGAAGGGCAGGAGGATATACTGCATAGAGCGGGCGCTAGCCGAGTCTCTGGCTGAGGAGCTCTTCGAGGCGTGCATAAAGCTTATCAGCTACATCGAAGAGTAGGGAGATGATCGAGGCGGTGTACCCCAAGTCGCATCCGGAGAACTCTTTCGCTATACTGGCAAAGATGTACATAAGCGCCATGCAGGATCTGGGGCTGGAGGTGGTGGAGACGGACGTGGAGGGGTGGGGCGGCCGGGCGGCCGGGCCGGCCATACTTATCCCGTTCTTGTATGGGATGGGGCGGACCGCGTCCTCGGCGGTTGGGAGGATCGGCGGCATGGACCTCGCTGACTCAAGCTTGATATCCGCATCTGCCGCCGACATAATAAACTCGAAGGCCCTATTCCTAGCGGTGCCATCCCAGCACAACAGGTTTGTGTACGTCAAGTCCGGTGTGAGGGTTCCCGTGTTCGTCTGGTATCCCTACGTGGATCCGTCTTGGGCGACCTCGAAGCCTAACTGCGCTGAGGAGTTCGGGCGTGGCGAGGGACTGCACATACTCTACTTCCTCCTCCACTCGGGAAGGAGGAAGGGCGTGGACGTGCTCGCCGAGGCGCTCAAGGAGCTGGAGAGGATGGGCGTACGGTACACGCTCTTCCTGCGCTCCCCAACGATCCCTGAGGAGCTGAAAGGTAGAAATGTGGTGCTTATAGGGAGATGGCTCGACAAAGAGTGCCTCAAGACGCTGTACCTATCCGCGGATGTGGTCGCCCTCCCATCCAGGGGAGGCGGCTTCGAGCTCAACGCCTTCGAGGCCTTGGCCTTGGGGGTGCCGGTGGTAGTTCCCAGGTTCGGCCCGTGGACGGAGTACATACCGCCTAAGCTGTTCCTCCAGCTGACGGCGCAGGTGGCCAGCATGGAGAGGGTCTACGAGGGCAACCCAATACATGTGGGCGATGGGCCGAGGGCCGACCCTAAGGACTTCGCCGCCAAGCTGGCGGCCGCCCCCCAAATAGCCAGCGAGGTGAGGAGGGAGAGGGGCTGGCTGTTGGAGAGGTTCAGCAAGGAGTCGCTGAAGCGCTCGATTTATCAAGCGCTACCGCTTCTCAAGGCAGTAGAGAAGTAGGAGCTCGGCCATATACCTTATCTCCTCCGGGGTATCTGGGGAGGAAAGAAGGATCTCGGCGTGCTTCCTAATGCGGGAGCAGAGGGATTGGAAAAAAATCCATTTTATGCAGGAACCAGCTTAGCGAGCGGCAGAGGCATCAAGAGCGTCGAGAACGAGGTGGCGTTTCCGAGCGACTTCAGGTAGTCCGGATCCAGCTCGACGTTTATGTAGAGGTTGGAGCCGGGCGTGAACACCAGCGGGATAGTGGGGACGTAGGCCACGGCGGCGCCGCCTCCGACGGCTCCCTCTATGTACGCCGAGGAGTAGGTGACGGCCGTGTAGAGCTTGTTCGTCCCCTGCAGGCCGCCGTAGATGTTTATCTTGTATATGTCGAACGGGACAGACGAAGTCTTGGCGAATACGGCGAAGCCGCCTATGCCTATGGCCATGTTGCTCGGCACCGTGAATTTGAGGACGTCCACCGACTGGGTGGGGGCGGCCGATATCCTCCACCCTGTGGTGTATATGTTGGTCGTAGCGCCTTGGAGGTCCGATACGTTCAGCACGTCCAGCTTGACGTTGCAGTTCTGAACGACCTGGTTGCACCTGCTCCTAAGCTGGGCCACAACGTCGTCTATGGCCTTCTTAACGGCGTCGTAGTTAGAGGGGTATATGCTCACCAGCGTCTTGACCCCCGCAAGCCCGGTGCCCAGCCCAAGGCCCGGAGGGTTCAGCTGGAGCCCAGGCGGGGCGGGTACGTACGGCGGAGTGGCTCCTATTGGCCTCAATATCAGTCCGCGTTGCAAGATGGGCGGACCGAACTGTAGCGCCATGGAGGGCGGCTTCAGCCATTTAAAAACCAACTTGCTAGAGCTGGTAGGGGGTGGAGGAGTGCGGCAGGAGCATGTGCTCGGTCAGCTCATTCTTCACCGTCTTCACCACGTTTCTGTGTAGCTCGGTCAGCGATCCTAATATCGACAGATCCCCCTTGGAGCTCGCCACTATGTAGTAGACCGAGTCCTCGGTGGGTATGTAGACCACGCCGTAATTGGCCCCAAAGAGCACGTCAGAGAAGTATGCCACGTCCAGGGAGGACGCAAGGGAGATGTATTTGGCGTCGGATACGGGGAGCTTGGCCTCGTACATGTGGGTGAGGTTGAGCAACCTTACGCCGTTGGGCGTCAAGGAGTACATTATGTGGCCGTCGTACCTCACTGTGCCGTAGGCGAGGCATGATATGGGCCTGCCGCCAACCACGTGGCATCCATCGACCTCAGCTATCCCCAGCGACTTGAACTTGCTCCTCATCCACCTGCGGCCGGCCGCTATGCACGCCCTCCTGCTGTCGGGGCACCCGACCACGAACCCCAGGCGGGCCATCAGTGGGGCGATGTAGTACGCAACCATGAGCGCGAACGGATCCTTGTCGCTGACCGCCGGGAGGTCCGTCAGCCTCTGCATATCACCGCCTTCAACAGCCTGTATATGGCGTCGTCCACAACCACAGACCTTGAGATCAGCTCCCTAGGGTCCATCCCAAGCTTGGCGGATATCCTCATCAAGGACCTCGGCACTATGAACGTGCGGCCGGTCCAGAGGGCTAGGCACGACTTGGCCAGGACCGAGGCAGGGCTACCGTCCTCCGGCATCTCCTCATCGCCGAACAGCTGTTCGACCAGCTTCTTGGCCTTCTTGGAGCTGGCCACGGAAGCGAGGTCCAGCACCTGAACGCCGCAAAGGGACATCACTACTGCATCCGGGAGATCGCCGAAAATTGAGCGGGCGAGGTCGGCCGGGATCAGCCATCCTAGCTTGGATATGATCCGGTCGAGGTACTTCACCCTCTTTTTCAGTGAGGAAACCTCCTCTATGAGGTCCTCAACAGATCTGTACGCCTTACCTTCGCTTGATTTAGAACTGCTCCTAGATCTGGCCATCGGGAAAAGCTTTTTTTTCATGAATAAAAGCGTTCCTTCGCTACTTCCCAAGTACCTCCTTCCACTCCTTTATGGCCAACCTGAGGCCTTCTTCTAATGCGTATTTTGGCCGCCAGCCCAGTGCCTCATAAGCCCTCCTTATAGCTTCCTTAGAGATGACTATCCTATGTGTCTCTGTTGGCCTCTGTAGCGCGTTCCAATGAAGGACGGCCGAAGAGCCTACCAAACGCTTGACCATCTCCGCAGTTTCCCTAGTGGTGTAGCCTACGCCGGTGCCGAAGGCGAATCGCCTGCCGAACACCGGCCGGCCGTCTAACGCCGCTTTCATGATGTGCACATAGGCATCCACGTGGTCCTCTCTGAACATCCAGTCGCGGATGGCGTCCGGATTGCCCAAATAGATGTCCTGTTTGCCCTCCAGCATCTCGGTTATAAGTTTCTCGATGAAGAAATGGCGCTGACGGACTGGAGCTCTGCCATACGTGTTGGTCGGGATCGCCGTGACTATAGGAAGACCATAGGCCCGGTACATGTACTCGGCGTAGAGCATTTCGCCTATCTTTGAGACGGCGTACGGCGACTCCGGCCTCAGCTCATTATACCCATCCAAGTCCTCGGTGCTATCGAACATCTCCGTTGTCCCAGCCACTGCAACAAGCCTCAACGCCTCTCTGGCGTGCTTCCTTAAGGCCTCCAGTAGGTTTATCGTGCCTATGTAGTTGGTTTCAGCATACACCGAAGGCTGGAAGTAGCTTTCGCTTACAGGCGAAAGCGCCGCCAAGTGGAATACAACTTCTGGTCTAGCCAGCTTCACAGCCCTCTCGACCGAATAGTAATCGGTCAGATCTCCGGTTATAATCTCGGCGTCCTCCACAGCCCTCCTCCCCTCAGAGAGGAACCTGACGAAGCCATAGACCGTGTAGCCCTCGTCGGCAAGCCTCTTCGCCAGCGATCTCCCTATGAACCCAGTTATTCCGGTTACGAACACCCTCACCATGAGTCGCGGAATGCAGATGTATTTAACTGATCTCCTCCCTGCCTTGAAGGACGAGGCTTTCCGTCATCTGTAATGGCCGCTAGTGGGACAATATCCTCTTCATCTGCGTCAGCAGGGTTCTGTCGTAGGCGTTCAGTAGGCCGAACAGCTCGGCTGTGTACATTGATGCGCCCTCTAGGTTCCCTGCTTCGTCGAATTTCATGATCAAGGTGGGAACTCCTGCTCCGGTCAGCATCACCGCCGCGCGGCTGTTCTGGAAGGAGAGTTGCAAGGTCTCGTGGCTGAACAACCAAGATATGACGAAGGACACCGTAGCCCCGTCCAAGGTCTCCTTGGTGTACTCGATGCGCTTCCTCGCGGCCACCTCGACAACCTTCTCGGCGATGCGGCGGCAGGCTTCCTCGTCTGCATACCTCCTGCACATATCTAACAGCGCTTGGGGAGCGTTGCTGTTCATGGAGCGACGAGCGCGTACAAGCGACAGCTTTGCGACACCGCCACTATGAATATCCGGTAGCTTTGGAGATCCTCTGGGAGCTCTTCAGCGTCGGCCAGGCTTTGGATCTCTCGGCACGGGTGATCCTTAGGTATCTGCACCACCACAGGTATGCCGGACTCCTTCGCGGAGCTGGCCAGCGATCTTGCCTCCTTGGGCTCTATCGGCACCACCATAACTGTGAGCTCTTCGCCGTACATCCTGGCCAGCAGGTCGAACGGATCGGTAGTGAACACGAGCAGGTCGAACCCGTCCTTGAGCTTCGGCTCCACGGCCACGAGAAATTGGGAATTTAAAGGCTCTTTGGTGGTGAAGCTGAGTTGCGGCGCATCCGTGGCGAAACAGTTTAATCGAAGGTCATCTCTCTTTTTTATGGGTCGCGAGCGGCAATCGACAAGCAGGATCTTCACTGCAGACGTCAAGCTGATGAGGTCCACCGAGGAAGGAAAGCTCCATCCCTCCATGTGGCGGCTGATGGTGTTCTTCAAACCATCGTTGGTTTCGCGCTCATACTTTTTCTCGTCGGTGAGGGCGTCCTTTGAGCCGGCGGCTCAGCCGGAGGAGTTGCTCAAAGTCTTGTTCGAGCCCTACACCCCAGTGGTGATGTCTCTGACTGATTATTACGGCTTGGCCGGGATACATAGGTGGATGGAGATCTACGGCTCCGCGCATGATAAAGGGTTCAGCGCCGAGATGAAGGATCTAGCCCTCTTGGGCGGTTGCCCTCAAGGAGTGATGGCTTGCTCAGTTCGGTTTGACTCGTTCATCGATGTATCATTTGATATCTTGAAGTGGATCTATGTGCTGTACAGACAGCGGGAGGAGTTAGTCGAGAAGGAGAGGTCGTTCTTAATAGAGGTGGATCGGCCGCAGGCTTCGTTCCTATTGCTATGACTTTCGGGGGTAGGCGCCAAAGCCATTTTCGTCACGAGTTGCGCGGTCGCAAGAGAAGCGATGTGGATAGCGACAGCATATGCGACAGGGAGTCCATACTGCGCGTATTTCTTAACGGAGGAAGCCTCTCTCTGGCCCCGGATGTTGGGGCGGCAGGCGACGAGGTTGTGGTGGACAGCTCTACGGAGGAGGTTCTTGCGGTATCGCTCTCCAAGCCTAGAAGGGATATCGCAGAGCTCGGATACTTTTGCTTGGGATTCGTCTGGGAGCTGGCCGAGGTCTTGCCCAGGAGGGTCGTGGACTACGTCCCGACGCGTGTGCCGTCGTCCTATTCCCCATACGAGGCCGACGAGTACGCTTGGATAGTCGGCGACTTCCTGCTGTTCTACGAGAGATATGGGAAGCTACCAGCCGGCTTCGACCCGTTGCACTTCGCAGAGGCGTACTTGTACAGGGCCAAGGGCTTGGCCAACGACGACCCCTTGCTGACATTGCTGGCGGCTCTCTACAAGCCCAAGGCGCTCTGCTCCGAGGACGACGACGTGGCCTTGGCCCTCACTCCCCTTGTGGTGTACCTAGGCGGCTCCGTCGTGGGCGACTGCGCCTCGGCTGATCTGGCCGTGGTGTGGCCCGAGTCGGCATTAGGGCTGATCGACGGCAAGCGCGTGGTCGCCGTCCTCGGCAGGACCGGGATGCTGGGGAAGGAGAGGACGTCGCTGTATAAGGCGGCCAGAGCAAGGGGATACTTCTCCCTAGGCAGTCCGCTTGGGCGCGGGCTCTTGGTGCTAATCCCTAGATCCCTACTGCAGGGCGGGGATGGATATTTTAAAAGGTAGGCGTTTCCTCCATCCGCCCCGAAAGGGGGCGTGTGACCCGCGGTGCTGGCCCGGGTAGCTCCATGACCCCGGCCCGAGGGGCCGTTGAAGGCCGGGCGAGGGCGCCAATGAACCGCCCAAGGGAACCCTCGCCCTTTAGGGCGGGGAGGAGGTCAGTGCAGGACAGGTAGCCCTCCTACCATCCATATCCGCCCTTCCCCAGCGGCGAACTCCTTAACCAATGAGATCGACATTAGAGCTGAGGGGGCGCTCACATCCATATTTTCTCTTTTTGTCCCTGCCGACGCAACGCACTTGTCTGCCTTGAGGCATGCTAATTTGAAGATCCTCCTTATGGCGCCTATTTGGTCGAATAAGGTGAGCCTTGTGTAGGAGTAGAATTGACCCATGATATCTATGCGGAGCACCTCTACAGAGTAGGGAAACAGGAGCTCTGGATTGACGGCCTCCATTTCGACCCCGTCGGGGTTGAGGCGGAGGGATGGCTTAGGGGCCAATATGGTATGGACACCGTGCCTCATAACATTGAGCTCGACCAGCCTCACGTCGAGAATCCGGCCAAGCTAAAAAAGCATCTTGCCGCCATCCCCGGGCGCGCCATCATGGTGCGGAGAAACATTTATTTATGTTCGATCTTTCTCTGTCCATGAGCTCAGGTCTGGAGGAGATGAGGAAGAGGCTTGAGGAGCTGGCGGCAGTCGGCGACAAGGACGCCATGTTCGTCCTGTCAAGGCTGAAGGACGACTCCATAGAGTTCGACGACGACCTCAAAATGCTCCTCTCGACAATACTGGAACAAGAGGGGGTGGACAAGCTGGAGCAACTATTCGGCCCATACATTG
>Ga0208313_100036_pt1 | contig 47299 bp, 45 predicted proteins | sample OSP_15_2_FD_187142 | JGI IMG/M metagenome (GOLD analysis project Ga0208313, IMG submission 187142) | Extremophilic microbial mat communities from Yellowstone National Park, USA - OSPB_Slides-mat_host_7_15 (SPAdes) (version 2) | ecosystem: Environmental > Aquatic > Thermal springs > Hot (42-90C) >... | reverse complement strand
CTGTTACTGGAGATGAAAACGTTATTGTAATAGAAGGCTCTTGGGGTATAGGGGAATCAGTAGTCCAAGGGAGGGTAATGCCAGATAGGTTTATAGTAGACAAGAAGACCCTTGAAATTAAGGCTAAGAACATCTCTGAGAAAAAGGTTATGACGGTAAGGGACAGGGACTCAAAGTTTGGTACTTATTCAAACGAAGTGCCCGTTCCTGAGGAACTAAGGAATAAACCATGCATAAGCGACGAAAAGGTAATTGAGTTGGCTAAGATGGCACTGATGATCGAGGAACACTATAAGAGACCTGTTGACATTGAGTGGGCTCTGAACTCTGAAGACAATCAAATTTACATAGTTCAAGCCAGGCCAGAGACAGTATGGAGCATAAAGAAGGTTGACAACGTAATAATAAGGGGAATCCCAGCTTCTCCAGGAAGGGTATCAGGAAGGGTTCAAGTATTATTAGATGTAAAGGACATACCAAACTTCAGGAAGGATTCAATATTGGTAACAAAGATGACTACTCCTGACTGGATGCCTGCGATAAGCAAAGCGAAGGCTATAGTAACTGATGAAGGTGGAATGACTTCCCATGCAGCTATAGTTTCCAGGGAATTGGGAATACCATGTATAGTGGGAACTAAGGAAGCAACTAAAGTCCTTAAATCAGGTCAATTAGTTACGGTTGATGGAACGTTAGGAGTTGTGTTGGAAGGGGAGGTGAAGGGAGAGGAGAAGGAGCAGAAGGTAATAGAAATTAAGGAGAAGGTTACAATAAGGGAGACTTATCCTGTAACAGCCACTAAGATTTACATGAACTTGGGAGAGCCCGCAAAGATTGATGAATATAAAGACCTCCCATTTGATGGGATAGGGCTAATGAGAGTAGAGTTCATAATATCAGAGTGGGTAGGTCAACATCCACTTGATTTGGCTGAGAAGGGAGGTGAGGAAGTATACATAGGGAAGTTAGCCGAGGGAATTGCCAAGGTAGCTCAAGCTATTTACCCAAGACCTGTTGTGGTTAGGTTCAGTGATTTCAAGAGCAATGAATACAGGGCTCTAAAGGGAGGGGAAAAATATGAGCCTATAGAATCAAATCCAATGCTTGGTTGGAGGGGAGTTTCAAGGTATATAAGCAAGGACTTCGAGAGGGCATTCAGGATGGAGTGCAGGGCAATAAAGAGGGTTAGGGAGGAAATGGGACTAAAGAACGTCTGGGTAATGTTGCCCTTTGCTAGGACTGTTTGGGAGGTAAAGAAAGCCCTCAAAATAATGGAAGAGGAAGGCTTAGTTAGGAGTGAAGACTTCAAGGTGTGGATAATGGCTGAAGTGCCCAGTGTAGTTTTCCTTGTTGATGAGTTTGCTAAGTTAGTTGATGGGTTTAGCATAGGGAGTAACGATCTAACCCAGCTAGTTTTGGGGGTAGACAGGGACTCAGGTGTTTTAGCCTCCTTAGGTTACTTCGACGAAAGGGATCCTGCGGTCAAGAGGGCGCTAGAGATCCTAATTGAGGGGGCTCACAGGAATAACATAACCGTTAGTATATGCGGTCAAGCACCTTCTGTTTACCCTGAAATAACTGAGTTTTTAGTAAGGCTAGGGATAGATAGCGTCAGTGTAAACCCAGACACAGTAATATCAACAAGGAAACTTGTTGCTAGTGTGGAGCAGAAAATAATATTAGAAGGGATAAGGAAGTTGAATAGCGGGAATAACTTACATAAATCTCAATGAAATGCCATATTGAAAAGCTTCAAGTAAAACCCCTTAACTCTCTCATCATTGAACTTAACATCAGAAATTATAGGTGAGACCTCTGAGTAGTCAACTTTAACCTCATTAGCTGAAAATGAGAAGAGCGACTCCCCATCGAAATTCCTTATAAAGGAGGATTTCCCCTTAATGTAAATGCATTTAGGGGGAACTATGAATATTATTGTTGCCTTCCCCCTTTCAATTAAATTACTTCTCGTCCTCGAATTGGAGTGAACGAAGAACATTATGTCCCCCCTCTCATTAGCTTTCATTTGATATGGAGAAAGTAATGATACGTGGGGGTAATAATCGCTATCTAGAGTGAGGAGGAAGATTACTTTATTATCCCTCTTCTCATTATTTAAAACACTTAGGACTTCCATAGGTAACTTATTCATAATTAATTATTTTCCCCTTGACTTTTAAGCTTTAAAATGAAAATAAATTATGGGTACACCCTTCTACGATATGGCCTTAATAAGGAACTTCATTTCAAACTTAATTAAGATTTACGAAGAAGAGAAAGGCAAGGTAGAGTTAAAAGAATTAGTTAAGAAGCTATATCAAGTAGATCCTCAAAACAGGGAAAGAATTTGCAATTCAGGGTTAAACGCGAGTGAACTAGAGGAGATAACCATGGAAGTAATGAAGTATATATTGAATCTTGAGGAAGGAAAGGAAACTATGGTGAATTTAATCGCCAGCACTCTTTTGAAAAACTGCTAAACTTTTAAGTTTTGAATATTAATCCGTTATCATGAAGATTTCAGAAATTGAAATATTTCAACTTGGTCAAGAAGCCGAGAAAGGGAGTTCTCTCTGGGCATCAAACATGATTGTCCTCAGATTAACTACCTCAGATGGTTATGTAGGTTACGGAGAAGCAGTGCCTACACTGAGGAACCTGACGGTTATAGAGGCATTAAGGGAAGTGGCGAGGGTTTACAAGGGCAAAGATCCTTTCGACGTTGAGAGGAACAGGTGGGAGTGGTTTAAGCACGACTTTTACTTAAAGAGATCGTTTGAGTCAACCACTGCCTTGAGTGCTTTTGACATAGCATCTTGGGATATCATTGGTAAGGTCCTAGGTACACCTATCTTCAGGCTTTTAGGAGGAGAGTTTAGGGAGAAGGTGAAGACATATGCAAATGGATGGTATTCAGACTGTGTTACACCGGAGCAATTTGCGGAAAAGGCTAAGGAAGTTGTTAGAAAGGGCTATAAGGCCCTAAAGTTCGATCCATTTGGAGCGTACTTCGATTATATAACTGAAAAGGGATTAAAGGATGCGGAGGAAAGGGTTAAAGCAGTTAGGGAAACGGTGGGAGAAGAAGTGGAGATATTAATAGAACATCATGGAAGGTTCAATCCGAACTCAGCAATAATGATAGCCAAGACTTTGGAGAAATATAACCCCCTCTTCATGGAAGAACCAGTACATCCAGAAAACATTGAGGGTTTAAGGAAATACAGGGAGTCGACTTCCCTTAGGATAGCTTTGGGAGAGAGGATAATTTCCAAGGAAGAGGCAATAATTTATGTAAAGGAAAAATTGGTCGATTTCCTTCAACCTGATATAACTAACATAGGGGGAGTTACTGAATTAAAGAAGCTAAATGGCATTGCTGAGGCATTTGGTATTGAAATGGCTTTTCACAATGCGTTTGGACCAATTCAGAACGCCGTTACAATTCAAATGGACGCTTCTCTACCAAACTTCCTCATTCAGGAGTCCTTTTACGATTTCTTCCCTAATTGGAAAAGGGAGTTAGTATTCGACCAGACTCCAGTGATTAATGGATATTATAGTGTGCCTAGGAAGCCTGGGATAGGAGTTGATGTAAATGAGAAAGTTCTGGAAAAATACAGGATAAGTGGAATGGAGTACTTTAACCCTGAGGAACCGCTATGGGTTGTTAAGAACACGTGGAAGAACATAAGGTGATGAGGCTTACGAGGTCTGAGGGGATGATGTACCAGCTAAGTACTGAACAATATAGTTTTTTGTATATTTTTAAATTAATTAAAATTTTAAAATTAACACAACAAACTCCAACCTAAAACTTATAATTATATAAACTAAATATACAGCATGGTTAAGAACGTAGCAATAGTTGGAGTGGGAATGTCGAAGTTTGGAGTTAGAACGGACGTGAACCTTCAGGAATTAGCTTGGGAGGCTGTAAAGCAATCCCTCGAGGAATCTAACCTTGAGCAAAAGGATATAGAGTATTTCGTTGTAAGCAACACAGGGCCTTGGAGCGCAGAACCTTTACCTGCAGTTGTAGTTGGGGAGTACTGCAACCTCTCCCCTAAAGGGACTATGAGAGTGGAGGCTGCATGTGCAAGCGGTAGTGCAGCTATAAGGGAGGCATACTTGGCAGTGAAATCAGGGGAGGTTGAAATAGCAATGGCTATAGGAGTAGAGCAGATGCATCAATCACCTAACCCTAATGTAGTAGAGATGATAGGGAGAGCAGGGAACTTCTTCTGGGAGTTCGAGAACTTCGGCTTGACTTTCCCTGGTTACTACGCTCTATACGCAACCTCATATATGGCTAAATACGGTATGAAGGTAGAGGATTTAGGGAACATCGCTATTAAGAACCATCATTATGGCTCCTTTAATCAATATGCCCACTTCCAAAGGGAAATAACTATGGAGGAATACTTAAAGTCAAGGATGGTTGCATATCCATTAAAGCTCTTGGATTCCTCTCCTATTACTGATGGAGCTGCAGCAGTAATATTAGCTTCAGAGGACGTAGCTAAGAAAATCACCGACTCCCCAGTTTGGATAACCTCCCAAGGGGTTGGGACTGGAACTGCCAACTTATCTAAGAGGAACGACTTCACCTCAATAGAGGCAAGCGTCATTGCGGCAAAGGAAGCTTACAAGAGGGCTAAAATTGATTTCGAAAACTCGTATAAGTACTTTGATGTTGCTACTGTTCACGATTGCTTTACTATTGCGGAAATATTAGCGTATGAAGATTTAGGGTTTGCTAGGAGGGGAGAAGGGTATTTGTTGGCAAGGGAAAACCAGACTTATATAGGGGGGAGGATTCCAGTTAACTTGGACGGAGGGCTCAAAGCAAAAGGTCATCCGATAGGCGCAACAGGAGTAGGTATGGCAGTTTCTCTAGTTAAGCAATTACAACAGAGAGCGCCAAAGGGTGCACAGGCTGAGATAAAGAATGGGAGGGCTGTCTCTCATAATGTGGGGGGAACAGGGCATTACGCTTATGTGACAATATACTCCCTTTCTAAGAGTGGATGAGATGAGCATCAGTAAGGTAAAGGAGGGAATAGATCAGGAAGTAGTAAAGCAATTGAAGCAACTAGACGATTTAGTTAAGCTTACAGGCCTTCCTATAATATCTGAAGCAAAGACTGGAAACCCATTATGGGTAGACGTTAGGGAGCTAACTCTTAGATACCAAATACCAATAGGGAAAATAAGGAAGTTCTTTGAGAGGCTTAGGGAAGGAAAGGTTGTTGCTACAAAATGCGATAAATGCAATACCATATATTTCCCCCCTCAGGACGATTGCACTAAATGCAAGGTTTCAGGATTAAGGGAGGTAGAGATTAAGGGGGAAGGTGAATTAATAAGTTACACTATAATAAACGTTAAGCCAGTCAGCTTCTCTCATTACAGGGACTACATAGTGGGAATAGCTAAGTTCGGTGAAGTCAACGTTTTAGCATGGCTTAATGCAGAGGCTAGTAAAACTAGGATAGGAATGAAAGTAAAGCTTAGTGTGGTAAAGAGGGAACCAGAGGGATATTTGATTTACGAGCTCTCACCTTTGGAGAACAAATGATCTTTATCATTTAAAACACACAAACAGCTCAGCTTTATAATTATTTAAGGGATTTTTTATCGATTAAAGTGTTTCCATTCAATGAAATAACTGATTTTAAAATAGATATAAGTGAAGAGCAAGAATTGTTCAGGAAGGCAGTAAGGGAATTCGCTGAAAACGAGTTAGCTAATAGGGTAATGGAGATAGAGAGGACAAACGAGATCCCAGAGGACCTAATTGAGAGAGCTATAAAGCTAGGATTCACTGGAATAGGAATCCCCCAGGAATATGGTGGACAAGGAGGGGGGTCTTTAATGAGTGCTATACTAAATGAGGAGCTTTCAAGGTTCTCTCCTGCTTTTGCATCAGCAATAACCATAAACCACCTCTTCACCATACCAGTCTTAATATTTGGTACAGAGGAGCAGAAGAGGAAATACATTCCACCAATAGCAAAGGGAGAGGCGTTCGCAGCTCACGCGAACACAGAACCAGGCGCTGGGAGTGATGTTGCAGGAATAAAGACTACATCGAGGAAGGAGGGGAAATACTATATAATAAATGGAAGGAAGTATTTCATTACTGGTGCAGATAGGGCTAAGTACTTCGTTGTATCAGCCAGGACAAGTGAACCTCCAAGTCCTAAAGAGAGGTGGAAGGGTTTAACATTCTTCATCGTTGAAAGGGATTTCCCAGGAGTCAAGGTTGGTCAAAAGATAAGGGTAATAGGGTTAAGGGGGGAACAACCTAATGAAGTTATACTTGATAACGTTAAAGTACCAGAGGAAAATGTTCTAGGTAAAGAAGGCGAGGGTTTCAAAGTAGCAGTAACCACTTACGATAAGGGAAGAGTTGGAGTTGCAGCTCAGACAGTTGGTTTAGCTCAAGGAGCGTTTGAGAGGGCGTTCAAGTACTCCTTAGAAAGAAAGGCATTTGAGAGACCAATAATATCTTACGAAGGAATTGCCTTTAAGATAGCCGAGATGTTAATGGAAATACAGGCAGCTAGGTTATTAACTTATTGGGCTGCTACTCTAAGCGATAAGAACAGGCAGGGGGCTGTCTTAGCTGCTTCCCTTGCTAAAGTCTTTGCCACTGAAGTAGCGGAGAAAGTGTCCTCAATGGCAATAAAAATTCACGGGGGGGCTGGAGTTGATCAAGAAGTGGGTATAGAGAGGTATTTAAGGGATGCGATAATAACTACAATATACGAGGGGACAAACGATATACAGAAGATAACGATAGCAAGGCAAATGGTTAAGAGGGCTTTAGGAAGAGAGCTGGGGTTGATGTAAATGTTGTTCAGGAAGGTCTCAGTTATTGGAGCTGGGTCAATGGGGCATGGGATTGCTGAGCTAGTAGCTTTGGCTGGATATGAGGTCTGGCTCAACGATGTTTCAGACGAAATTCTTAAAAGGGCTTTAGACAGGATAAGGTGGAGCTTAAGCAAGCTGAGCGAGAAGGGGCAAATAAAAGAAGGGGTAAATGAGATCCTCTCAAGAATTAAAGTAACAGTTAACCAAGAGGAAGCTTTAAGGGGTTCTGACTTAGTAATTGAGGCTGTTTTAGAGGATATAAACGTTAAGAAGAAGGTGTTTGCGAAGGCAGATGAACTTGCTTCAAGTGAAGCTATATTGGCTTCTAACACTAGTAGCTTACCTATAACCGAAATAGCCCAAGCAACTAAGAGGCCTGAGAGGGTTATAGGGATGCACTTCTTCAACCCCCCAGTCTTAATGCCCTTAGTTGAGATAATTAGAGGAGAAAAGAGCTCAGAGGAGTCCATTAAGAAGGCTTACGATTTTGCTAAAGCAATAGGAAAGGAACCAGTTTTAGTAAATAAGGATCTTCCAGGCTTTCTAGTTAACAGGATATTAACTAGAGTACAAGACATAGCTTGTTATTTGGTCGAGAAGGGGAAAGCTAGCGTTATAGAAATAGATGCTACCTCCATTTATGATCTGGGTTTCCCCATGGGGGTTTTCTTATTAGCTGATTACACAGGGTTAGATATAGCTTACAGCGTTTTCAAGGCAATGAGTGAGAGGGGATTCAAGGCTTATGACTGTAAAACTATTGAAAGTAAGTACAGGGAAGGGAATTTAGGGGTAAAGACTGGTAAGGGGATATATAATTACCCTGCCCCAGGCAAATACGAGAGACCTAAGATACCTTTTGATAAGTTGAGGAGGGAAATATCAATAATCCTTCTCTCCCCTGCAGTTAATGAGGCGGCTATGTTTTTAAGGGAGAGGATCGCTACTAGGGAGGACATAGACAAGGCATGTAAGTTAGGTTTGGGCTGGCCTAAGGGAATACTTGAATACGCCGATGAATTTGGAGTGGATAACGTTGTTAAGGCATTAGAGAGCCTGTGGAAGGAGGGCTTAAGTTACTTAGCCCCTGACCCCCTCTTAATCCAAATGGTTAAGGAAGGGAAAATAGGTAAGAAGGTAAATTCAGGTTTTTACGACTATGAAAAGGAGGAAGAGAGGAAGTTCTCCACGATAATAGTGAGGATAGAGAAACCAATAGCCTGGATAACTTTAAACAGACCTGAGAGGTTGAACGCTATAAACGATCAATTAGCTAAAGAACTAAACAGTGCATTAGATGAACTAGAGGAAAGGGAAGAGGTTAGAGTAATAGTAATAACTGGAACAGGAAAGGCATTCAGTGCAGGTGCAGATATCACTTCCTTCATCGGTTTAACGCCAGTAAAGGGAATGATGCTTTCTAGGAGGTTACAGGAGCTATATAATAAGATACAGTTCTTAACTAAACCAGTAATTGCCTCAATAAATGGATATGCATTAGGAGGAGGGCTGGAATTGGCAATGGCATGTGATATTAGGATAGCATCAGATAAGTCTCAGTTTGGTCAACCAGAGATAAATTTAGGGATAATTCCAGGGGCAGGAGGAACACAGAGGTTGCCTAGGATAGCAAGGAAGTTAACGGAAATAATATATACAGGGGAAATGATAGACGCAAAGAGGGCTTTAGAGGGCGGTTTAGTGGATAGAGTAGTTGAACATCAATATTTAGAGCAGGAAACTAGAAAGATAGCAATGAAGTTGGCTGAGAAACCTCCACTTGCAATAGCAGCTGCTAAATACGCTATTAACTTCGGCCTAAACACTGATATATGGACTGGGTTAGCTTATGAGGCGAGCCTGTTCGGTATTCTGTTTAGTACAAAAGATGTTATAGAGGGAGTTAGCGCCTTCTTGGAGAAGAGGAGGCCAAACTTCAAGGGGGAGTAGTTTTTAAAAACTTAATGCCCCTTAATCACAGGTAAAAAGCTGTGGAGGAGAGGAGAACATTTGCTTTCGTGATTTCCACGTATGCTATTTTAACAGTTATAAAACTCATGGGAGGGGTTCTCTCAGGTAGCCTAGCATTGATTGCTGACGGAGTAGATAACGTTTACAACATACTGACCTCCTTTTTAGCTTACAAGTTCTATATAATGTCTAAGATGCCAGCAGATGTAAAGCATCCCTATGGGCACTCTAAGTTCGATACGCTTGGAAGCATAATAATTTCAATGATAATGATATCAGTAGGTTCTTCAATAGTTACTGCCTCAATGATAAACCTCTCCCACCCAGTTAATGAAGTAGGGATTTATTATGCGTCCATAAGCTTAATAATAATGATTTGCGTCTCTGTTGCTTACTTGTTATTAGGTAAGAGAACTGGGAGCAGCTCGATTAAGTCTGAACTAAGGCATACCTTATCAGATCTCCTTCAAACCACGTTATCATTAATAAGTGTGTTGCTTTCCTTAAGCGTATCCCCTATTTTCAATGGTAGTATCGCTTCAATAGTAGGAGCTTTATTAATCTATCAAGCTGGGAAGAATTTATGGGAGGTTAAGGACGTTATAGTTGACAGCGAGATATCTGAGGTCAGGAATACAGTTGAGGAAACGCTTAGGGGGATAAACAATGCAAGCCTAAGGAAGGTAGTTACTACTTTTTCTGGAAGGAACACTGTAAGGGTTGAATTGTATATACAAGTAGACTCTAAGATGAGTGTTGAGGAATCTCATGAGATAGCGCATCAAATTGAAGGGATAATTTCGAAAAGCCTTAAAGGAAAAGTTGAGCACTGCATCGTTCACGTGGAACCAATAGGATCTCATGAAGAGGAATAAGTTCAAAACTTAAATTCCCATAGGAAATAAAATAACCATGGAGTTACTATATTTAAATGACTCATATATAAGGCAATTCGCCGCTAAAGTCGTTAAGAAGAAGAACAACTTAATTACTTTGGACAGAACAGCCTTTTATCCGGGAGGGGGAGGATTAGAGAACGATACTGGTTTTTTAATAAGGGGAAATGATAGGTTAAGGGTGAAGAGGGTTTTTGAGAGCGAAGGAAGGGTAGTGCACGAAATAGAGGGGGAAATACATGAAGGAGATGAAGTGGTTGGGGAGGTAGATTGGAATAGGAGATATAAAATGATGAGATTACATACAGCCTCTCATGTGATAGCGTCTATAGCTTTTAACAAATACAAAGCGTTAATAACTGGTGGTCACATTAGCGAGGAATACGCTAAGGACGACTTTGACGTAGATAAGAAGGAAGTTTTAAGTGAGATAATAAGAGAGGCTAATGAAGTTATAAAGAGGTCAATAAATGTAAAGGTATATTTTCTAAAAAGGGAAGAGGCAAGGAAGATAGAGGGAATAGTTAAGTTAGCAAACAGACATCCCCCTAGTTCAGATGTATGGAGGATAGTTGAAATAGAGGGGATAGACATACAAGCTGATGGAGGACCACATGTTAGGAATACATCTGAAATAGGAGAAGTAGTATTACTTAAAGTAGAGAATAAGGGAAAGGGGAGAAAAAGGGTTTATTACACTGTCAAACCATAAAAATTCCACTTTTCACCAATTAGTTACAGTTACTGTGTAGCTTATGTAGCTTAGTTTAGTTAAAGCGTTTGGATCATCTGGAACTAAATAATTACTTGGAGCACTTACATATGGTAGGTTTCCCTGAATGAATCTATTTTGAGTTATATTATAATCACTGGTATATAAAGATAACAGGCTCAACTTGTACGCTACTGACCTTAACTTGAGCGATGAGGAGATAGAGGCAACTTGGAAGATTAGGTGGGAGATAGAGAAGTTACACAGGAACGTCAAGACCTTGGGTATGCAAGATTCCTCTTTCCTCAAGAGGAAGAGGCTTCAAGGTTATCTGCTCCTCTTCGTGATGGTGGTCAACGCGGCCAGAGATTTGATCAGCTCCCTTAATCTGAAGAGCGTGGAGGGAGCTCCTCAGGTTCGTTGAAATACGTTTAGGGGGTGCTCTGGGTTTGATGAAAATCTTTAAGCTGCGTTAAAGTAGAACAACTGCTATTATAATACCTTAACGTAACCCACTTATAGCCTGTTGATGTGTAATTAACCTTCATTATCACGAAGGCATCAACTATCCTATCCCCATTTTGGTCGAATTTGTGCAGACCAGAAGCACCGAAATAGTGATTCCCAACAGGCATTAATGCATTGTAAACCTCCTTAATGAAGCTACTTTGATCGCTCAGTATTCCTATCCCCTTGGCCTGTATCACTTTGAGAACTGTGTAAACGTATATCCAGAATATATCATAAGTTGAGTAACTAAATGAATTTGGAACTCTACCTAGTGTTTTGTTTATATATTGAGTGACTTGATCGTAATATATACTATGTGTTGGGGCATATATTGGAGTTAAATAAGATGTGGAATACGCCATTTGGGCAGCAATTGGGTTATTTATTATCTCAACAGCCCCAGCATTTGAGTGGTCAGCAAACCATCTCACTTGCTTTAAGATGTCATATTGAGATGCGGCTTGGAATATTCCAACGACCTCTATGAAGGAAACATCGTAAACTGCTACGTGCTCCTTAACGTATTGGTTAACTAGTTGGGAAACGACGTTAGCCAGCGTATTCGCGTAACCTGAGAAATCCGTAGTATCAATCGGATACCTCACAGCAGGAACAACCTTACCGCCCATTGCGGTAAAAGTCTTGTTGACTTGTTGGACTAAGGAGTCCCCATAGGTATCCCCCCTCCATATTAAAGCTATTGCTCTTATTCCACTACTCCACATGAGGTTTGAAACCACTATTGCATCTGCAGCGACTGTTGGCGTGTTTCTAAACAGCGAGTCATTTGGTATTGCCAAGGTAAGGGCAGTAGAAGACATTGAAAATAATATCATCTGGTGTTGATCTGCGAACTGTTTCATCGCACTTGCCTCTCCACTAGTATGTGGGCCAATAATTAAGTATACGCCCTTTGAGTATAAGTCCTGTGAGGGACAACCTTCCTCTCTGGTTTCAAATCCAGAAATAAGTAAATTGTTTCTAGGGGTGAGATAAATGGATCCATTAATAACTAACTCTATAATATATTCAATAATATTGGGCTTATCGAGCATGGCGTTGACTTTCACTTATTTAACCACTAAAGTTCCTAACTTAGCTCATGGAGTTATATTAATAGTTGGTACATATACTACATTTACAATATCCATGGTTTTAAAGCTTAACCCATATATTAGTTTACCAATATCATTCTTAACAGGAGGGTTAACTTCATTATTTCAATATTACCTCATTATATATCCTTTGAGTAAGAGAGGGGCTAATATCGTTACTCAAATGATTGCATCCTTAGCATTTGCTATAGCTTTTCTAGGTGCGCTAAACGCTTATACAGATTACATTAATTACGCCTACTTAATACAATCAAGGGATATAAGCCTCGCTTACTTAGACCCTATAATAAATGGGACACCTATGATCTTCTATGTGGGCATAGTTATTGCAATATTCCTTACTATAGTTTTAAATGTCTTCTTGAATAGAACAAGGATTGGAACGGCAATAAGGGCAACTGTTGAAAACTCATCGTTATCAGAGGTACTGGGAATAAATACTAGTGTGGTTTATGTGATATCATGGTTCCTATCAGGGGGGATTGCTGGAATAGCTGGATCTCTCTATCCTCTCCAATTCGTCTTCTCCCCTGGAACTTCCTTCGGGATATTGATTAGTATATTTGCATCAAGTATCTTAGGAGGTCTTGGGAGCATTTATGGAGGTTTAATAGGGGGAGTTATAGAAGGATTAACCGAAAAATATCTAGTGACTCAAATGGCTAACATAATTTCTCCAGCAATAGGTGTTGATCCATACGTAATAAATCAATATTCGGGTTTAATACCATTAATAATAGCTGCTTTGACATTGATATTCTACCCTAAGGGAATAACAGGCATAAAGGGGGAATAACTTGGATTTCTCCACTTTCTTTATAACGATACTCTTGGACCTTTCAATTTACCTATTAATAGTTATCTCTATGAACCTAGAGGTTGGGTTAACAGGTATACCAAATTTTGGTAGAGTATTAGCTATTGTAGGGGGTGCATTTGTTACAGGAGCAATACCTGGAAGAATATTAATGCTTATATATAACATTCAAGGAGACTACATAAACTCAAATGCCCAAATCGTAAACTTAATAAACGCGCAAATATTTCATGATAAGTTAACGTCCATATTAGTCCTAATTATGACTGTATTGATTTCTGCTCTAATGGGAAGTGCTTTAGGTTTCATGTCATCCTATCCTGCGTTAAGGTTAAGGGAGGATTACCTCGCAATAATGTTGCTAATAGCAGGAACATCATTAGTAATAATAGGAATAAATTATCCTGCTATTGTGGGAGGGACATTAGGAGTCCAGATACCAGCAATTTACCCTTCTTTACTTGGACAAGGAGATACCTTATATATAAATATAGCTATAATTCACTCAATATTGGCATTTCTATTCCTTATGATATTTAACTTAATATCTAACTCACCCATGGGAAGAATAATGAGGGCAGTGAGGGAAAACGAGAATTTAGTGGTTGTATTAGGTAGGGATTTGAAGTCTATAAGGGGAAAAGCAATGGCGCTTGGAGGAGGGATTGCTGGAATAGCTGGATCTCTTTACTCCTTTTACTTGGGATCTGTATTTGCGGGAGGCTTTGATAACATTACTTGGTCCTTTTATCCTTACTTAATGTTAATATTGGGAGGAGCAGGAACCACTTTAGGTTCTATACTAGGAGTCCTTTCGTTCATAATAACTTTCAGGTTATTAGATATATATAAAGATATTTTAGGGGGATTACTCCATTTTGACCCTGTTTGGCTTCAATACATGTTGTTCGGAATCATAATAATTATTATATTAATATATAGGCCTAGCGGAATAATTAGGGAGAGAGCTAGGCCTTTACTGAAACCCAAGGATTAAAGGGATGGACATTACTTAATTTTTACACTTATCTTATTTTTATCTAACGTCGTCCTCTTAATACTAAAAAATTACCTTTCCCATAAATTCCAAGTTCTTGTAAGTTAATTGCTGCGTTCATATCATCATCTCATTAATAATTAAGAGTTTCCAAGAAATTAATAGTAATTAGTTAGATTTTCCCTTTATTAGTTTTTCACGAAAGCGCTTAACTCTCAACAAGTTTTATTGGAGCCTGTAGGATTTAATGCACTAAAAACACCGATGTCAAAATATAAGGAATGTTCATTACTAATCACGACTTTTCATAGAGGATAAATCTTAAATTTATTATAATTATTCTAATATTTCGTACAATCACTCTATTCTTCTTTATGATTAGACTTAAGCCTAGCCCTAATGTATTTCGAAAGGATTATAGCATCCAGCACAATAACCAGGAAAAGAGGGAAGTATCCTAACAAGTTCTGAGGTAAGTAATTTGCATTCATTAGGTTAGAAGATAACCCATATCCAGAGATATAGGAATCGAAGCTCATTACTGCCCTCCTGAAGTCTTCTTTGTTCAATAGCTTGGCTATGAAAATGCCTGAGAGCATACCAACTATAATAGATGGTGTTGTGATTAAGGAGTAATAAATGACTTGGTAACTAAAAACTCCTAGAGCTATATATGATGAGAAAGTGGTTAAGCTCTCAACAGTTCTAAGCAACGCCATATTGAACCTGAACTCAGCCCTTGTTAATCCTTGATTGTTTATTATCAAAGCTAAAGGAGGACCACTTATCGTTGAAATGCCATATAGTAGCCCTATAGGAAAAGTAATGAATGAGCCAAATCTTTTCCAGTACGAAACAGGTACTGGTTTCCTAAATCCATAAGCTTGGAGGAGGATTAAGGGAATTAATATTAAGTATACTATTATCTTGAACTCTGATACGGAGGCACTAATTAGATAAGCACCTGTTATTGATCCAAACACTATTCCTGGAATTCCATATAGGGAAAAGGAAACAGACTCTCTATTTAACCCATCTCTGTTATTGAATAAGTTGTATATGTTCTGAAATACCTCTATGAAGTTCAATATAGGCGAAATCTGTCTTGTGCTATATTTAGTTAATAATATGGGAACAGAAGTGGAGGAGAAGCCATAGGCGAAGGCCCCTACTGGAATGGAGGCGATGAAGAAGGTAATTAAGAGCAGCGTTAAATCTATATCCATCGTTGTCCTCTTAATTGTCTAATTAATATTATTAAATTTACCGTTCTTTTTCATGGTTTCTAACATTGGAATACACTTGTAAAACTCAAAAGCAAAATCCTTTACGTTAAGACTCCTCGTTTACTTTTCAACTTACCATTAACTTAACGGAATTTTTGCTCAAAAATTCTGGTCTTCTCACATATAAGCTTCACGTTCAAGGAGGCCAATAACCTGGACTGCATTAAACTCTGTAATATCTAAACATTACTAGAACGTTCTATATAATTAATTAAGTTTTAGGGAGACGAGTCCTTAAAGGTCATATTTAAGTTAATTAAAATTAGTAAATGTAAAGTATATTAAACAATAATGGATTATACTTAACAGGTTAACATAGGTAAATATTAAGCTGTGGAAAATAAGGGAATCCGATGGGAGAAGTATCAAAGGAGGAGATAGATAAGGGAATAGCCAAAATATATAAGGCCGTTCTAGAAACAAAGAACATATCAGCCAAATATATAATTATCTTAGCTTTAGCATCGCTATGGGTAGATGCTTACGACTTCGCAGCCTTCACGTTTGGCATTGCCCCTTTTAAAAATACTTTTCCCACAATGTCAGCGGCTGAATTCGGGTTTGCCGTAGCGGCTGTACAAATAGGAGCTACTGTTGGGGCATTTACTGGGGGGTGGTTAAACGACAGAATAGGAAGAAGGAACATGTTCATATTAAACATGATATTATTCACCTTAATGGCTGTAGGTGCCGGCCTCTCAACCTCGCCTATAATGTTCTCAGTATTTAGAACGCTGTTGGGATATGCATTGGGTGCTGATACAGCAACAGGTTTTGCGTATATTTTTGAGTATTTAGAAAAGAATCAAAGATTGTTTTGGAGCAACCTATGGCAATTGCAATGGTATATAATGTATTTGGTCACCATTGCATTCGTAGTAGTCCCATTTTACTTCGTTACAGGTAACATTACGGACCCAATATTATGGAGGATAATAATGTTTGTCGGGGCAGGGTTATCATTTATAATATTACTATTAAGGAGTAGGATACCTGAATCAGTTCTATGGTTAGCATATCAAGGGAAACTAGCAACTGCTAAATCAATCTTGAAGAAAACTTACGGTATTGAGTTGAATGATGTCCCTGACGTCGACATGGAATACAGGAAAGTGGCAAGGGATTGGAGGTCTCTTTTCAGTATTTATAAGAAGGAGAAGTGGAGGGAGTTAGTTTACTGCTTTAATGGTAATTTCGAGCAGTCATTTGAGTTCTACTCTTTTGGGTTTTACTTTCCTTATATTATTACGACGTTGGGACTGGCTGGTCCCCTAGCTAATATAGAAGGCAATGCCGTTTATTATAGTCTAGGAGTTATAGGAGGAGTGGCAACAGCTTACTTAACCCCTAAGATAGGCACTAAATCCCAATACGTTATTGGTGCATTTGGCGCTGGGATTTCAATGATATTACTTGGCATAACCCTGCTATTGAAATTGCCTTTCTCTCTTTTCGTTGCTTGGGCAGGCGCTTTTTACTTCTTCCATGTGATTGGCCCTGCAAGTCAAGGGATGACATCAATAAACGCATTCTTCCCTGCACATCAAAGGGGTACTGCTGCGGGATGGGGTTACTTTTGGGTTAAGCTTGCAGCCTCTATAGGCTCTTTTTGGGCTCCAATAATGTTCGCATTGGTAGGAGTTCCAAACTTAACTATTATTTTAGGAATTTACGCCATATTAACTTCCCTAATAGGGATTGTCCTTGGAAAAGACGCGAGGACATACAAAATCCCTGAATATGAGGTAATAGAGGAAAAGATAAAGGGTTAACTAAAGGCAAAAAGCTGTGTTTTTCATTTCCCTTTAATTCCATACTCTTGCTCTATGTTTTCCCTGAGTGTGAATCCAAGCCCAGGCCTATTGGGTAAAACTATCTTCCCATCCTCGTACTCAATTTTCTCCTTAAATATATTGTCCCTTAAATCATTCCTCCTCAAATGGGTCTCAATCCATTCACACCCTATGGAGGCGGCTACATGTGCATTAGCTACTAAGGATACGCCTGAGGCTGAGTAGTGGGGAATTACTTGTATTCCAAGTGTTTTAGCTAAAGCGCCTATCTTCATTACCTCTGAGATCCCGCCGGACCACATGCAATCAGGTTGAACTATATCCACTGCTCTTTTCCTCATTATTTCATAGAACTCCCACCTAGTAAAAGCAGTCTCATATCCTGCAATGGGAACTTCTAGTTCTTTCACTAGCTCAGCGCTAAGATCTATGAAATCGGTTTGAATTGGTTCCTCGAAGAACCATATCCCTAGCTTCTCAAGTTGCTTACCTACAGTTAAAGCCTCGTTAAATGTGTAAACGTTATTAGCATCTACCGCAATCCTCACTTTTTCCCCTAAAGCGTCCCTCACGCTCTTCAACCTCTTGATGTCTTCCTCCACTGTTAAACCTCCAACCTTAACCTTGACCCCTTTAAACCCCATCTTAACGTAATAGCTTACTTCCTCGATTAACCTCTCTATGTCTTTCCTTGGAGAATAATATCCCCCAGTAACGTAAGAGTTTACTCTGTCCTTACTGGCTCCAAGTAATTTGAAAATAGGCTTCCTCGCTTTCTTCCCCATTATATCCCATAAAGCAATATCAATCCCGCTTATCCCAGCTATTGCTATACCTCTCCTTCCATATCTAAGGGAGGCAGAGTAGAGTTTACCCCATATTTTCTCTATATATTCCTCGTCTTCCCCTATTATTAAAGGAGATAGAGTCCTCTCGATGAGTGTTTTGACCGTTTCTGAGCAACCATAAGCCAAGGACTCGCCAATCCCTATGTAACCATCATCCGTTTCAATCCGAACTAAAACAACTTCCATTGGGTGTTCTGCAAAGGCCTTTACTGCAAGCGCGTCCCTCTCCTCATTAATCCCCTCGTAAACTAATATAAAGGGTTCTATCTTCTTAATCATAAGGTGAATTCAAATAGGCATTTAAATACCTTATAGTTTACCTGTTAAAATGTCTTCATTGCTTTTTATTACCTTCTTTATAGCCCTTCTAAGGGTTTGCAGAACAGCTACCTTGCTAACACCTAATTCCTCTGATATCTCCTCGAGCTTAACCTTTTTAGGGTAATCAAAGTACCCCTTCCTCAAAGACATCTCTATGATATCCCTCTCCCTCTTAGTTAGCTTATGTTTTGCTGATAGAAAAGGGACATCCTGTTCTGTTAACTTGAAATTGTAACACTCCTCCTTTATTTCTGGCAAGACCTTTAATAGATTAGAGCTATTAATTAATATTAACCACTTTTCAAAGCCATCATATATGCTTTCACTGTAATATATCGCGCCTGCAGACACTAGCTTCTCTGCAATTCCCCCCTTAAGATCAACGTTGACATGGATAGTAGCCCTTACATCGTTTTTAGTCTTCACTATGTCAATTAAATTCACCTCGTTGACTCTCCTCGATCTCTTCATAGTTTTAATGATCTCTTTTAACAAGAAATCGCTCTCAGCATATATTTCGCCTATAACATTTTCTTTGCCATTATATGGGATCCTCCTGCTCATTACTACCTTTAGTTTATCTTCTCCTATTCCATGTGTTCTCAGTGACCAATCATTGTGACTCAAGTTTAAAACATAGCTTTTTATCATTATAATATAAATAAATTCTTTATAATATAAGCTTTACTGTTTTTCGTTGATTATCTATATCTATAGGGACGTTGTCATGAAAACCACGATTTACTAATTAAGTGGTCAAAGGGGCTAAATTATCACATTCCCTCACCTTTTTCTATTTACTGGCAAAGTAATGGAGGATTTACTTAAAATGAAAAACGTTTGTGTACATTTATATATATATTTATATCTAACTTATATTTTAGGGGCAGGATTTAAAAATGTAGGATCTAAGTTTAAACTGGGGAAAGAAATGAGTCAACTTAAATTTGCTAAAAGGCGAGGTTTTAAGTTTTCCCTTGCGGATAAAAACTTATTTATTGATTTGCCAGAAGCTCTTTTAACTTATTCAACAATCACGGACAACGTTATTTATATTTACGGTCTAATATGGAGTTTTGAGAAAATAGTAGCTAATGAAATTATTGAGCAAATAATGACAAATCTAAATCCACGCAGAACATGGAGGACAGAGAAAATAAAGGAAGATAAGGAGAGAGGCTATGAGTATTATGTTTATTATGTTGATGATAAAGGTCTAAGAAAGGGATTATTGGTAAAGTACGCTAAACCTATTGGAGTTAGGAACGGATATATAGAAATAACTCCTTATATTGATGAAAACAACAATTAAATCTTGGAAATAGAGGTTTATTAGACATGAGGATCGTAGTTATAGGAGGAGGATTTGCTGGCATTTCTGCCAAGGCAATAAATAAGGAGGCAATTGTTATTGATGAGAGGGAATACTTTGAGTTAACTCCCAAACTAGTTAACTTCATAGAGGGTGAAGGAGCTGAGACCGCTTTAATACCGAGAAACGTGGACTTGAAGGAAAAGGTCAGGAAGATAGACTTCAAGGAAAGGACAGTAGAGACTCAGTCGAAGAACATAAAATATGACAAATTGATAATAGCCATTGGATATGAGCAGGACTTATCTAGGATTAAAGGGGCTGAGAGATACTCATTAAAGTACGAGGGATTCCGTGATGCCATGAAGTTAAAGGATAAGGTGAAAAGCGTTAACTCCTTAATTATAGCTGGTGGAGGACCTTTAGGGATTGAGCTGGCAGGGTCTATAGTAAAGGCTAATTCAAAGGTAAAGGTCAAACTAATAGAGGCAGAGGACAGGCTTTTGCCATTCCTAAGTCCTGAGACTTCAAGGTATGCTTTGAAGTTACTTGAGGAAATTGGTGTGGAAGTAGAGCTAAAGACCTCCATTGAGGAGATAGTTGAGGGGGGTGCTCTAACATCTAAGGGATTAATCAAAGGGGAACTGGTTGTTTTTGCAGGAGGATTTAAAGGGAACAGTTTAATTAGGGAATGGGATTTGAGTTCCAAAAATGATAGGATGCTGGTAAACGAGTACCTCATGTCGGTAGACTATGAAGATGTGTTCGGTGCTGGCGATTGCGCTACTTTCAAAAACGGGTTCATTCCCCAATCGGCTCAGATAGCCTCTCAATCTGGGGAGGTTGCTATGAGGAATGCATTAAGTAAAGGGGAACTAATAAAGTTCAGACCGAAGACAAGGGCTATAGTATTGAGGGTAGGGGATAAGTATTTCGGGGAATTAGAGGGAAAGTTCATTAAGGGAAATACGGCCAAGTTAATCAAGAATGTAGCCATTGAATTGACTAAGAGCAAAATCAGAATAGCTTCTGCAGTCCCCCAACTTGTTCAGTGAATTGCAACGTCCTAGTAATGGTTTCTATTTAAGAGATACAAGCGAAGAAGCTCACTTCTGTAATTCTATCTTTCCATCCCTTATCCTAACTATGCCTTTAGCGTATTTTAGCATTTCTGGGTCATGTGTTGCCATGATTACTGTAATCTTCAGTTCCTCGTTCAGCTCCCTTATTAGATTAACAATAGAGTTACCAGTAGCCGTGTCAAGGTTTGCAGTTGGTTCATCGGCTAAAACTATTTCGGGATTAATTACTAGTGCCCTTGCTATAGCAACTCTCTGTTGCTGCCCCATGGATAATTGGTTAGGTCTCTTTTTAACAAGCTCCCTAATCCCTGGAATAATTTCTAATACCTTCTCTATCATTCTTTCCCTCTCATGTTTAGGTATTTCAGCAATAATTAGAGGTAACTCAATGTTTTCATAAACTGATAAGTGGTTTACTAAGTTATATGATTGGAATACAAATCCTATTGTCCTGTTCCTTATCCTAGACTTTTCCCTCTCGTTTAGTTTGCTAACTTCCCTATCCAATAGGTAAATCTTCCCAGAGGTAGCACTCTCAAGTAGACCTAAAATGTAGAGTAAAGTTGATTTTCCTGAACCAGACGGGCCTACTAGGGCTATAAAATCTCCCTTCTCTATTTCCAAATTAACATCTCTAAGGGCAACGTATTCCATGGCTTTAGTCTTATAGACTTTATAAACATTTTCGAGTCTGTAAACTTTCATTAAGTGGAGATTTCTCTAGTGCTAAAATTTCTGAGCAAACTCTACATAGAGAAATAGCAGTCTCTGCTTCTTGGTATTTCATTGATTTGGTTTATCCTTAACATTCATGCTTAATGGGCCAACGAGTACTTCACCTTATGGATTTGGTTGCTTTTATTAGAAAAAGCTTTAATATTTGGCTTTCCTATTAAAAAGTCCAATCTCCCACTAAAGGGATAAGCTTTCCATTCCTTTGAACATAATTTCTATAGAATTCCCTTATTAATTTAAAACCACCTAGCCCTCTTGTTGTATTCATTATTATGTATATCTAATAAATAACTAAAATTAATGAAGGAGGTGAACAGTTTTCCCTAGAACTTATTACTGAATAAATGGTTTTAACTGCAATGAGGTCTAAGCATTTACTTATATTGACAATTATATTGATATCTATATTGGAAATACAAACTGGGACGTCTCAGAGCTTATATGCATATTCTACTTGGAACACGCCAAACCAGCAAGTTTCCCCAGGTGAAAGAGGCGTTCAGCTATTGATAACTATAGTGAACTCCCAAACACCTCTATATAATGTAACCGTAACACCTCAAGTTTCGTTTCCTCTCACCCTTTATAACTACTATAATGGGAGCCCAAGCTTCTTCTTCCCCTATCTAGCTCCCTTTCAACAGGTGGAAATCCCCCTTTTAGTCTCAGTATCATCGTTGGCTAGTCTAGGGGTTTACAACGAGTTCCTACTCGTCAGCTATTATACTCAGAAGTCCTCAATTCAATATCAAAATATAACCTTTCAAGTACAAATAACTGGTAATGTAAGTTTCGTACTCAACTCACTGTGGGGTACCCCATCTTCACCTCAAACATCCTTCCCTGGCGCAATTGATTTGCCCTTAACTATTGAGATACAGAACACAGGTTCAGTTACCGCTACAAACGTATCATTAATGCTCCAAAACGTATATCCAGTTAGCTTTAAGCAGACCTTCATTCAAGTGGGGAGCCTCCCATCAGGAGTCACGGAGGCAATTAATGTAATAGCATCTATATATCAAAACGCTTCATCAGGAGTCTTCTATGTACCAGTGAAGGTTAATTACTTCAACACATCTCAAGTCCTTAGGATGCCTATATTTATTCAAGCTAACTTCACTCCGCAGTTAATGATAACTAATTCCCAGTTCACTGGGGCTCCAAACTCTAAGGGCAATACTCTTTTTCTAAGTTTCGAATACGTAAGTCCTGTCCCTTTAAGCATGATAGAGATAACTCTTAATTTACCTAGGGGTTTCCATAACATAACTGGAGGAAATGTAATAGACGTAAAGCAACCTGTTCAAGGGGATGAAGGTTCTTCTCAGTTCACAGTTAACGTTGATTTGGATCAAGTGAGTAAGGGGACATATTTTATTTATGGGAAAGCAGTACTTTATGCAATACAAGGTGGAGTAATAAGGCAATACACTCAGAATATAAGTTTTCCAATTCACGTATTAGGAGAAGAAAGGATATTAGTTTACTCAAGCAATTACAATTTGATTCAAGGAAGATTGAACAACGTGACTCTTATAATTAGTAATTTAGGGAGTGGAGATGCATATAATTTAAGTGTAACCCTTTCATCTCAGGGCGCAGGAATACTTAATTCAACCTTTAGTATTGGTTATCTAAAGGAGGGTCGAGAGACCTCTTTGGTTCTTCCAGTTTTCATTCCTCAGTCAACCCTCTCAAGTTTAATTCCGATCGTAGTAACAATTAACTACTTCAATGCATACGGTTTAAGGCAAACATATAGCGAAACTCTCTATTTCTACACAATGCCAATAATTAAGAACCCAAATCCAATACTAATATCCCCTTTAACTACTACTATTCCATCTTCAACCCTGACAAATGTAACTTTAAAGGTTATTAATATAGCTAATTATAAACTAAATAACATATCTATCTCCCTCTCATCTCCCCAAGGCTATGTATATCCTAGTTCACTCCAAATAAATCTCATCTCCCCAAGGCTATGTATATCCTAGTTCACTCCAAATAAATAGCCTAAACCCCGACCAGAGCGTTAGTTTTAATCTCGAAGTTTACACTAACTCACAGTCTAACTTCTTATCAATACAGGCAAATGTTCTCTATTATGATAACTTTAATGTATTAAATCAAGAAATTAATAACGTGAACTTATTAATATCAGAGCAAGTCCAATTGCAGTTAATTCAATCCATCCAGATCCCTTCAATTGCTACAAAAGGGGATATAGTTTCAGTTACAGGCACTCTAGTTAACAGGGGAGCTGGGACGGCTTACGGTGTTATAGTTTATGAGAATGCGCAGAGTAATTTCATACCTATAAGTGGAAATACGTATTACATAGGAAATATAGCCCCCAACTCGTTAGTAACATTCACTTTTTCATTTTTAGTATCCAACAGTTCTAAAGCAGGTAATTACACTATTCCAGTAGTAATAAGCTATGAAAACAACCTCAACCACCCCTTTAACTTGTCATTGAATTTACCAATGAATGTAGGTGAAAACACTACTTCAACACTTGCTTCCAGACAGTTCGCCTTTGGGTTTCAATTTATTATCATAATAGCCTTAATTGTCGTTATAATTGCCCTCTTTTTATATATAATAATAAGAAGGGGGAGGAAGTGAAATTCAATGAGATCTTTATCTTAGGCTGGAAGGGATTAAAGGCTAAGAAGGTTATAGCCGTCTTGACTATAGTTAGCGTAGTTATAGGTACTGGTAGTATAATAACGCTTGTCTCAACTACATCTGGAATAGGGAACAGCATAGTAGGGATACTAAATCAGCTTGGACCGAACACTATCTTAGTAATTGGTAACACTAGGAATGGCATAACTCCTAATATGATATCCGCAGTCACATCCTTAGGGAGAATACAGTCAGTTTATCCCGTTGTCCTAGGGACTACTGTGCTGAACTTAGGAGGACAACAAGTCACAGCCACTATAGTAGGAGTGGACAACATAACTGCAGTTTTAGGGGGCTTTTCATTGATTGCAGGTAAAACCTATTTACCTGGGAAATCGCCTTTAGCGGTTATAGGTTATTCTATTGCAAATCCCTCCCCTGGGGTATTAATAGGCGTTGGTCAACCAATTGTTGTTAACCTAAGGGGAAATAGTTACATAATAATAGTCCAAGGAATATTGAATAGAGGAGTGGTTAGTGCTTTATCTAACGCAGACACCTCTATATTTTTGCCCCTGAGCGAGGCAATGCTGATCCTTAATCAAAATCAATATAGTGCTTTAGTAGTTAAAGTAGATGGAATAAAATATGTTGACACAATAGCGAACGAGATATCAAATATACTGGGAGCTAGCGTGAGGGTTGTAACGGTTTCTCAAATAGCTAATACTATAAGTAGTATAACAGCCGGGATCTCCTTTTTACTAATAGTTGTTGCCTCCATATCTCTTTTTGTAGCAGCTTTAGGAATTGCCAGCATATTAATGACTACAGTTTATGAAAGGGTTAGGGAGATAGGGATTATGATGTCCCTTGGAATGACTTCTAGCAACATCTTGCTAACTTTCCTCTCTGAGGCAATTATAATTGGTCTATTAGGGGGGTTTATAGGTGTTTTAGGTGGTATTTTCACCTCTATTGTTATATCCTCCTTTAGCTTTAGGTTCAACTCAGGGAACGGAACTTTCAGCATAAATTATAGCCCTGTAATAACACCTGACGTAATCTTAATAACAATAGTAATTGCAGTTTTAGTTAGCGTCGTAGCGGGAATTTACCCTGCATGGAGGGCTTCGAAGTTAACACCTATGGAGGCAATAAGGAGTGGTTAAATTTCAAACCTATAAAAAGATCTTCCATCGAACTCGTATTTCCTAACTTTTACGTTATAGGCTAAGGAAAGCACTTCCTCATTAATATCGAATTTACTTCCCTGAAAGATTAACTCCCCTTCCTTGATTACGTTAATGTGATCAGCTATATCAATTAAACTCACATCGTTTGTAGCTATTAGGAACTCTTTCTCCTTTTTTAGGTTAGAAATTATACTCATTACCCTTAACTGATTTGAAATGTCTAGGTTGGAAGTGGGTTCATCCATTATGATTAAATCACCTTCAGTGAGTGCTTTAGCTATAAGGCACAACCTCTTTTGCCCTGTGCTTAGTTTAGAGAACTCCTCTTTGATTAACCAGCTTATTTCTAACAAGTCAAGCCAATACAAGTAATTCTTAAGGGGCATTTTACTTCCGGAGACCAAGACGTCTTTCACCATTATTTGTGCACTGAAGAACTCTGAGGGAACGTACGACTTCCTTTCTCGGGATATTATTTCCCCCTCTACTGGTTTGTGCATCCCTATTATTGTCCTAAGCAAAGTGGTCTTACCTGAACCATTAGGCCCTAAAATTAGGTTTACCCCGCTTTTTACTTCCATAGTTATGTTTTTCAAAATATTCTTCTTCCCAACTCTAACGCTGACCCCCCTCAGCATCAAATCCCCTCACCAGTATTAGGATTATTATTGGGGAAGCTAATAGTGAGGTTATTACAGTTACGGGTATTTTAAATCCGAAAACTCCGTTAGAGACTATGTTGCTCAACAACATAACGGATGATCCAAGCAAGGATGAATTAGGTATTAGGTCTGAGGAACTTCCACTCGAGATCTTTCTAACTATATGAGGCACTATAATTCCTATAAAGCCAATTATTCCTGTTTCAGATACAATTAAGCTTACCACAATGCTTATAATAGTTATCCATAACATCCTGAACAGGTTGGGGTTTATTCCCTTAGAGTAGGACATTTCATCGCTTATTGAAACCAAGTCAATCTTCCTTGAATTTATTAAGGCGAAGTAAATCATTAATGAGGACAGTATAATTAGCAGTAAAACAAAGCTCCAGTTAGTTATAGTAATTTCCCCCAGAAGCCAAAAAGTGAGAGGAGGGATTTGAGGAAATCTAGTTTCCAGTAAAGTTATCATGATAGTTAAAAGAGAAGAGAAAATATAAGATATAACTACTCCCCCCACTACCATGCTTGTAATACCCCTTCTCCCTATAGATATTGTTAATAGTGTAGCGAGTAACGCGAATAGGAAAGCAACTAATGGGGATATATATATAATTTGGGAGAAAGGCAAGTTGAAGGCGAGCAAGAAATAAGATAGCACAGCGCCAAATGCACCTCCAGACGATGTGCCACTGATGTATGGATCGAGGAGTGGATTTCTAAGAAGGGATTGGAGAATAGCCCCAGATACAGCTAAAGTTGCACCTATTAAAGCTGTTGAAATAACTGTGGGTATCCTTATATCAAAGACAATTATCCTATAAACTCCTGGAGGATTAATCAGGTAATTTAAGGGAATTACAACTTCCCCAAATACTAGGGATAGGAAAATGGATATAATTAATAATGGAATCAAGTAGAGTTTCATTAGGTGAACACCGGTATTGAGGGGGATATTGTCTTCATAACCCAAGAAGAGTTTATGTAATGTGGGGCCTTTCCCTGTAACATCATATTAATCATAGGTATTGAATAGACTGCCAGAGGCCCTGGCTCTTGAGTTAACCCATTAGCTAAGGCGCCTGAGATAACATAAACATTACCATTTCGGTAAGCTGAGACGTTTTTAATTCCCGGGAAGGTGTTTATTAAATACATTGTGTAACTGTAATTGTAGATCTCGGACACCATAATTACCTGAGGATTACTTATTATAAGTTGTGATGGTCCTAAATAGGGGTAATTTATTTGCCCAGAGAACACGTTTACTCCTCCTGCTAGGGAAATTATGTTACTTATAAAAGTATTGCCACCTATTGTATAGAAGTTATAGTTATTGTCTATCCATAATATATAAGCAGTAGTGTTTTGTCCGGAATAAGTGAATCTTTGCAGTTGGGAATTCATCCAGTTCACTAGCTCTTGCCCTTCAGAAGTTCTATTAAGCCTTTTAGCTAAATCCATTATGCCATTTTCAATTTGGTAGAAATTGGAAGCGTAATCATTGTTCGTGAATATTACATTTAAACCTGAATCAATTAGTTGTCTAGCGTAGGAACTAGCTAAACCCTGCTCAGCAATTACATATGTTGGTTTAAGTAATAGCAACTGAGATATATTAACAGTGGGATATGAAATGATTACGCTTACATTAGGTGAAACGAGAAAGGTCTCATTAAGTTCCTTTAACAAGCTGTAGGAGTTATCATCTATCCCAACTAAATCCCTTCCTAGACCAAGGGAAATGAGTATTTGGGTGTCACTTGGAGCAAGACTAATTAACCTCATGCTTTTCATAATGCTATTCACTGTTTGGCTTCCCCCTTGATAGTTCTGATTAGGAGAATTAATATAAATATATTCATATATTAAAAAAATTATTATAATAATTATAAAAATAGCAACTATTGAAATTACTTGGAAGGTCTTCATTATATTTGGATAGGTTATCCAAATAATAAATCTTTCGTCTTCTCGATTTTGAGACTATTTAAGTTCAATTAGACTATTCTCTCCTTGGCAAAATCCAGGTACCTCCTCCAGGTAAAAGCCTAGCGTCTTTGTCTATCCTTACGTCTAATACATATGAAATATCTGAACTAATTGCCTCCTTGAAGGCCTTGGAGAATTCCTCCAAATTCCTTATTTCCCTTCCCTCGCATTTATATGATTTAGCTAGCAAAGTGAAGTCTGGATTATACGGTTCCCCCCTCTTAGTCTTAAATTCGCTTGCAATGATCCTTCCCTTATAGAAGTTCTTTTGTAGAGAATATATAGAGCCTAGCCTAAAATCATTAAATATCACGTAAATAACAGGTAACTGGTACTCAAAGCTAGTAGCCAATACATTCGAACTCATCACAAACCCACCATCACCTGTTACGCACACTACCGGGCTTTCCCTCTTAGCGAGTTTAACTCCCAAAGAAGCTGAAGGACCGAAACCCATGGAGGCGAAACCCATAGTAGTTATCGTTGATAATGGTCTTTTAGCTAGGAACTGTTGGGCAACCCATTTTTGATGGTTACCAACATCTGTAACAACTATTCCATCGCTAGGCAACAACTCCATCATTTTCCTAATTAGGGAGAGAGGATTAACTCCATCCCCTTCCCTTTTACTGTATTCTTCAACCATCTCTGTCCATTGCTTTTTTGCAAGCAATAGGTTATTTAACCATTCATGTTTAACCCTTGCCTTTTGCGTTATCTCACTTATTCTCTCAATTATTTGCTTTAGCACAGTCTTTGCATCGCCTATGATTCCCAACTCAACTGGGTAATACTTTCCGATCTCATAAGGATCTATATCTATTTGAATTAATTTGGTTGGGGGAATTGAGAAGGTATACCCATTAAGCCAGGAACTCGAATCTGTTTCGGAGAACCTAGTACCAATAGCGAGTATAACGTCGGCCTCCCTTGTAGCTTTATTAGCTGGCATTGTTCCCCATGTCCCTATAATACCTAAGGATAGCTCCTTTTCCTCGTTGAAGCAACTCTTCCCCATAATTGTAGTTACTACAGGTGCTTGGAGGATATTCGATAATCCTTCTATTTCTTCCCATGCCTCTGATATTAATGCCCCTCCTCCAGCTAATATTATAGGTCTTTCAGCCTTGATTAGAATCTCTACAGCCCTAGATATAGTGTCTTTATCTGAACCTATTCTGCTACTTGGTATGTAAGACCCCAAATTAGACGGAACAGAAACTTGGGCTCTTTCAACTAGGGCCTCTTGAGTTACATCAAACAAGACTGGGCCAGGTCTTCCTGTTATAGCTAGTTTATAGCCCCTTATAAGGACCTCTGGTAATCTCTTAACGTCTGATCCCTTAACCTGCCAAACCCTCTTCGTTATTGGTCTAAACAATGATGGGAGCTCAGCATCAACGTTCCTGTAAATCTCTTGGTAAGCCCCCCTACCATGGTATAAAGACCAAGGCTCTCCTGTAAATACAAGCATTGCGGAAGAGTCCAAGAATGCAGTTGCAACTCCCGTTATTGCATTTGTAGCCCCTGGACCTGTATGAGTCCAGATTGCTAGCGGTTTGTGTTTAACCCTGAAATATCCATCAGCCATGAAAGCGGCTGTTGCTTCATGTCTAACCAAAATCGTCTCCAACTCTGAATCCTTTGACTTATCGTATACAATGTCAAGTATCTCTGTAACAGTATGGCCTGGATATCCAATAAAGTACGGGATTTTTGCCTTTATAAGAAATTCCACAATTACTTCTGCGCCCGTTAAGCCCTCCATTTGCATCTTTAGTATAATTCGGTAGGTATATTTAAGGGTTAGAGGGCTTTAGCTTAACAGCTTAAGTCTTTATAGTAATAAAAAGGATGAAATGAATAATTTATATAAATAATTAAAGTAGTAATAGTAATCTGATATATGTAAGAGGTTTATTTCTTATCTTTAAAACCCCAGGCGCTTTTATATATTAATGAGTTTAAGATGATCAGGCAAATATCAGGCGTAATCCAAGGGAGGTATACTAAGGACGGTGCTGGGGTGAAGCTCTACAGGGTCTTTGGAAGTATGAATACAGTTGAACTCACTGACCCTTTTCTTCTCCTTGACTACTTTGGTTCGAAAAACATAGAGGATTATATAATGGGATTCCCATGGCATCCTCACAGAGGAATAGAGACTGTAACCTATTTGCTTGAGGGAAAGGTCGAACACCAGGACAGTGAGGGAAACAAAGGGGTCATTTACCCAGGGGACACTCAATGGATGACAGCTGGCAGTGGAATATTTCACCAGGAAATGCCAAAACCGTTAAGTCCAGATGATAAGGGAATACTCCAGTCTAACATATTGAATAATACAAGTAACAGGGGTTTACAGCTCTGGATAAACTTACCTTCCCATAAGAAGATGACAGTTCCTATTTATAGAGACGTTAAGAGAAATCATGTGCCTAACGTCAAGTTTGATTACGGAGAGGTTAAAGTAATTGCAGGGGAGTTTGATGGAGTTGAGGGACCAGTCAAGGCAGGCAAGGATGTAGACCCGACTTATTTAGATGTGATAATTTACCCTGGAGGAGAATTTAGTTATAAGGTAAAGAGTGTCTATAATATAATGGCTTACGTGTTAGAGGGAAAAGCAAGGTTTTCTCCAAGGAGTCCACAAATAGGAGAAGGTAATTTAGTGTTATATGAAGAAGGAGATGAAATAAGGATAAGGAGTGAAAGCGGGGCTAGGTTTATACTATTATCTGGAAAGCCTCTGAGAGAACCTATTGTATGGTATGGCCCCATAGTTATGAATACGGAAGAGCAAATACTAGAGGCATTGAGCGATTTAAGGAAGGGGACTTTCGTTAGGCATAAAACGCCTATATTCGAGTGATGAAATAAAAGAGAGATTTAGCTTCTAACTAAAGATAAAAGAGCACATTAAATGAAGAGCAAACAGGATAAAGAAGACATTTGGATATCTATGAAGTGTAAAGGCCTTATATATGTTATGGTGCTCTGGGTTTGATGAAAATCTTTAAGCTGCGTTAAAGTAGAACAACTGCTATGTTATGGTTTCTACAATTTGTTTATCTTATTATGAGAATAAGCCAATACTGTTTATGTTTATAATTCTATTTACGGAGGGCATAATGGAATTCTTTTCAATTTAGAGAGTTAGAGGGAAGACATTTTCACTTAAGAGTTACTTTTAAAGCAATGTTTAAATCATTATAGCACGTATTTAACCATCACGCTCTCCAAGATCTTCAACCTCTTATGTAAACTAAGAAGTTGTATATTTTACTGAAAATTTTTTAAGCATATAAATTAATTTTTTTCTATGAAATTAAAGGGAGTTGACGAAGCTTTAAAGTTGATATCTGAAGGAGATACCATTACAATAAGTGGAATGTCTATTCACAGGAATCCTATGTCTTTTATAAGTTCTTTAATTAAAAGCGGGATTAGGAACCTAAGCTTTATAGATAGAGAACCTGGATTAGGGTTAGAGGTCTTAATAAAGAATCACGTCTTAAAGAAGGTGAGGGTAGCTATGGCAATAATGGAATGGATTGGTACTCCCCCTAATTTCAGGAGAGCTGCTGAGAAAGGAGAGATAGAAGTTATAGAGGATGTATGCGGTGCTTTTATGGCTGGGATAAGGGCTGGCGCTTTTGGTGTTCCTTTCATGCCAGTAAGGGGAATTATAGGTTCGGATTTAGTGAGAATTCACGAAGCGATTAACAGTTGGAAAGTTATTAGGGATCCATTTACTGGAGATGAAATACTTACTGTTAAGGCAATTAAACCAGACGTAGCTATTATCCATGTCCATAAAGCGGATCCTGAGGGAAACGCGGAAATCCTTGGTCCTATATATGAAGACGTTTTGAAGGCCAAAGCTGCAAGGAAAGTTATAATAACAACAGAAGAAGTAGTGTCTACAGATTACTTCAAGGGAAGGGAACCTACAATAAGTGGATATTATGTTGACGCAGTCATTAAATCTCCAAAAGGCGCATACCCTACAAGCATGTATGGACTCTATGAACCGGACTACGAAAAAATATGGGAGATGGTATTTGAGTAGGGATGAGGAAATAGTTGACACAGTGATAGTGAACATCTCAGACCTAATAGAGGAAAACATGAACGTTTACGTAGGATTAAACTCCCATATTCCATTACTTGCTGTGCTCCTAGCTAAGTTCTTGCATAAGAGGGATTTTAATTTCTTTAATGTGGCTGAGGGATATAACCCAGATTTAAGTGGCTACAGGCTTACTCCTTCATCTGGAGACCCTGAGATAGCTGAGATGGGAACAGTTTTCACATCTCTTGACTCATTTGATTTAGCGCAGAAAGGGGAAATGGACTTAATGTTCTTTGGTGCAGTTCAAGTAGATGAGGAAGGTAACCTCAATCTGTCTGTTATAGGTAACTATGATAAACCGAAAGTCAGGTTGAGTGGAGGAGCTGCAGTAGCATTCCTATCCCAGCTAGTGAAGAGGTTAATAATATGGAATTTGAAGCAATCGAAGCTATCAATAGTAAAGAGAGTTGATTTCATCACTTCGTCTATAAAAAGGGCAAATAACGAGGTCTTCCTGTTCACTGATTTATCCATAATGAAGTTTGACAGGAAATACGGAAGATGGAGGTTAATTTCTCTCCATCCTTGGGTAAACATTGAGAAGTTTAAGGAAAGTTGTGGGGCAGATGTGATTGTGGAGGAATACTCCACATCTAGAGTTCCAACTAAGGAGGAAATAGATTTCATAAACAGAGTTGACCCCTATCGCCTCAGGCTTTCCGTATTATATTAATACTTTCGCCCTTCTTTCCAGAGGTATTTTATCTCCAAAAACCTTTATAATATAATTACTCTACAGATAACCGAAAGTTATGGTTAACCCTAGGGATATAATTGAGGGATCACTGGATTATCCCTCAGTATTTAAGAACAGGGAAAAACTCTCATTGGATTACGTTCCAGACAGGTTACCTCACAGGGAAGATAAGCAATTGAAGCAGTTAGCAACTATATTTAGCCCAGTAATAAAGAGTCCAGGTTCTATATCCATTAGGTCTTTAATAGTTGGGAGAATGGGAACGGGGAAAACGGCTACTACTAAGCTATTTGGTAGGGAAATAACTTCAATAGCGAGCAGCAGAGGGGTTAGGTTGAACTTTTCATATGTGAACTGTCATAAACACAGGACTATTTACACGCTAGCATTGGAAATGAGCAAGGAATTGGGAATGCCTGTCCCCTCTAGAGGGCTCTCTGCAGGTGAGATCCTTGTATCGTTAATAGATTACTATGATAAGAAGAACTTACAGGCTTTAGTTGTCCTCGACGAGTTCGATTACTTCGTATCTATTTCCGGAGATGAAGGAGTTTACTATATAGCGAGGCTATATGAGAACTTCCAGACGAAGATGAAGAGGTTCCACTTCATATTCATAATAAGGGACTGGGCATCTCTTGGAAACCTGAGCAGGGCAGTGAAGGACTATGTAGTCCAAAACGTTATTGTCTTTGAACCTTATAACTCAGCTCAATTATATGATATAGGTAAATATAGAAGTGAGGAAGCTTTTAACAGTTCAGCTATTGATGATGAGGCAATAAAGTTCTTAGCAGACTTTCACGGAAGCGATAAAGGCGGTTCTGGAAGCGCTAGGATATTGCTTGAGTCGCTAGAGGTAGCAGGGGAACTAGCTGACAAGGAGAGAGTTAATAAGGTGACTTTGGATTTAGTTAAGAAGGCAAACTCAATAGTTAATCCAGAGATGGCCCAGATAGAGGATTCAATAAATAACTTGGAGTTTCACCAGTTACTTTTGTTGCTATCATTAATAAGGCTAATAAAGAGAAAAGGAGAAGACAACGTAATGATAGGGGATTTAGAGGAGGAATATGTAAGGCTTTGCAGTGATTACAAACAAGAACCTAGGAAACACACTCAGATTTACGAGTATGTGAGGTATTTAAAGACTTTAGGTATAATAAATACAAAGTTAACAGGTAAAGGATATAGAGGGAGGAGCAGTTTAATAGGTTTAAACATCTCGCCTATAACTGAGTTAGAAAACAAGATACTCAGAATGATAGAGGTAAGAAGTATTGGCTAGTTTCTTTGATAGCAAGCTCAGGATGAGGATATTAATAGCTTTATTTAAAGAAGGGGAGATGAACATAGGAAGGCTACTGAAGAAGTGTAACAGTCAATATAAATCCCTAATGAAGGAATTAAAATATTTAGAGGAAAAACAGCTCATTGAAATGATAGAGATTGGAAGGGCAAGGATAGTGAGGCTAAATTATTCCAGCTCTAAAATACTAGCTTTAAGGAATTTACTTGAAGAGCTGGGAGAAATATAGGGCTTCGCTATAAGCCGAGACCCCATCATCTTAAGTAGATCTAAAATATACTTTAATTGAACTGCAAATTGAAAGAGAAACCATTGGATTTTTGTCAGGAGAAGTGGCCCCTTTGAATCTCCACTTTTGTAAATCATACTTCAATCAATACTATAAACTCCCATTTGCTATTTTAATGGTTAAAGATGATAAAGCTGTATCATTTACTGACTCCATATATAATTATAGGGTCAATAAACTATTTCTTTGTAAAGGACGCACTTAAATTCGCAAACCCAATGGCTATAATGAGTTTAAGATATTTAATTGCATTTGCTTCAATGATGTTAATTTCCTATCCTATCAAGCATAAGATAAAGATAATAATCAATAAGGACACCTTTTTGCTATCCCTATTTACAACTATAAGCACTGCTTTATGGATTTACGGATTGATTTACTTGACACCTGCAGAATCGGCTGTCTTCGGTTATACCATGCCCCTGTTCTTAGTGCCTGTTTCATATTTTATATTAAGTGAAAAGCCCCTGAAAATAACTTTATTTGGAATATTCATAGGTTTCTCTGGAGTGATAATATACTCTATTTTCAGTTCTGGAATAGAGTTCAGCATAGGAGCTATTTTAACAATAATGAACGCATTCTTCTGGGCATTATTTACAGCCTATTTCAGGAAATTGAGGAATTACAACCCACTTGATATTGTATCAACACAGTTCTTATTAACAGCCCTCATGTTTTCCCTTCCCTCTGCAATAGAGGGAGATTACAAGTTCAATTTTAACACTGAGTTCGTAAGCGATTTAATCTATATTTCAGTACTAGGAGGCACAATTCTATTTCTCCTATGGGACTTCATAGTAACTAAGATAGATGCAGTAAAGGCGAGTTCCTACATATTCTCTATCCCTGCCCTAACTATGGCTATACAATCCCTTATATCTCTTTCCATTCCTCCGCTAGGCCAAATAATCGGGCTGAATCCTTTTTCGCGTTAACAGAAATCTTTTTATATTTGGTTATATCAACTTTTATTGATTAAGGATGACCTCCCACTAGATGTGGGCTCTGCCCAAAAGAATGGGATTGCGGGGATGTGAGCCAAATGCCGTTGGGCTCGAGTCCCATGACCCACCTGTGGTTGAGGGCTAAGTCCCTGCTCGATCATGATTGAACATAAAATGAGTGAAATGAAAGTGTAGGGACAAACGGCAATTATTATGTTTATTGGAATTTACTTGTCAAATAGTGGGGGAAGGAGGCTAAAACATAATTAAAAGGAATGCAAAAAAGCAATTTACTTTTGGGCTCAAATTCCGTTTTATTGATAGTAAAGTGGATATATTAGCAATTATCTCCTTGGAATTCTGCAATCTTTTCAAATAACCTATGGGATCTGCAAAAAATATATTATAAAAGTATAAATATATGTTTTCATAACTAATAAACGAGATAATGCAAAATGAAGTGAAATACATAGAAATAGTATATAGAGGAATATTCCAAAAGAGGTTAGCTAAATACATTGCTGAAGGTATAGTTTACATGGCGAGGGCTTCTGGGAAATCCGCACTTTCATTTGGTAGATACGGTGATTCCCCTGAGAGGAATGGGGTTCCAGCTAAATATTACGCAGCTGTTGGGGAAGTAAACGAGGAAGACCTTATAGGGTATTCCACGAGGGTAGAACCTGATTACGCAGACGTCGTTATAGTATTGGATGATACTTTAGTGAAAGGAGTTGAATCATGGGCGTGGCAGGGGGTTCAACCTATAAACCTGAAACTAAGGGAAGGAGGGGTTATGATAGTGACATCCCAGAAAAGGGCTGAAGAGTTATTACCAGAAATCCCCTCTAAGGAGTTTAACTGGAGGTTAGCAATAATAAGGTCACCAGCATCATTCTCAGGTCTTTGGGCTTTCAAGGACGATATGACGATGGAAAAGGTATGGGGAGCAATTGCTAAGGTAAGGCCAGATATAATAAACTTAGAGGCATTGGAGAGTTACTTAAAGAGAAAGGATAAAGCTCAAGAAAGGATTAGGAACGCCAAGATATCATATGAGGAGTTAATAGTAAGGGAAATAAGGGCGGGAGAGGGAAGGAATTATAAGTATACTCCACCTAGACTGCCTACTTGGCAGGAAATGCTTGAGGGAGCCGTAATCCCAGCAGTCCCATTTGGAAAAAGAAACGAGCAATTCAAGAGGGGTACAACTAAAAGCGAGAGGCCTATTGTGGACTTTGATATATGTATAAAGTGCAGGCTTTGCTGGATATATTGCCCTGATGAAGTCTTTGATGAGACACCTGATGGTTATTACGATATTGCTTACGAATACTGTGTTGGTTGTGGGATATGTGCTGAAGTTTGCCCAGTGAAGGATTGTATAGTTATGGTAGATGAAAACCTCTTTAAGGAATATGAAAGCCCCTATAACTTATGGAAGAAGGATAAACAAAAATACAAGGAGTGGATAAAGGAATTGAAGGAGAGGGGTAAGAAGGAGAGAGTATTTGTCCCTGGGTTGGGAAGATGACTGAGGTAGAAAGATTAAAGGAGAAGGAAATACTCATGAATGGAACCCAAGCAGTGGCTTACGCAGCAATGTATGCTGATGTAGACGTTGTTACTGCCTACCCAATTAGACCTTATACTGAGGTAATGGATACAATATCTAAATTAATTGCTGACGGCGAATTAGATGCAGAGTTCATAGTAGCTGAAGGAGAACACGGTCAATTTGAGGCAGTGAAGCACGCTTCTTTAGTAGGGGCTAGGACTCTAGTAGGGAGTAGTGGGACAGGCTGGATGTATGGAATGGAAGCAATAGTGGTGACTGCAACTGATAGAGCCCCAGTTGTTGCAGTTATTGGGAATAGAGCACTTGATGATCCAGGAGCTTATGGAGTGGAGCACAATGACGCTCTAATGGTAAGAGACATTGGGTGGCTTTTAGTTTGGGTAGACACAGCTCAAGAAGCTTTTGACACTACTTTAATTGCTTATAGGGTTGGGGAAGACAAAAGGGTTATGTTACCAGTTGGCGTCTCAATGGACGGTGGATTCCTAACTCATGCAGAGCAACTAGTGAGGCTACCTCCTAAGGAATTGGTCAAGGACTTCTTACCTCCATATGATAGGGGGAAGTACTTAGTTCATCCTGACAACCCTATATCAGTAGCACCTCAAGTCAACGAGGATTGGGTGATGGAGATAAGGAGACAACATGACGCTGCAATGGAGAGGTCGAGAGAAGTAATAGAGGATGCTTACAAGCAGTTCAAGAAGGTGTTTGGAAGGTTTCCAGGCACAACAAGGGAAATCAAGATGCCTGAAGATCCATTTGTGGAACCATATATGATAGAGGATGCAGAAGTGGTCTTAATCGGTGCTGGGACAGTTTCAAAACCAATGAAGGTTGCAATAAAGAGCATGAGAGCTAAAGGTGCTAAAGTGGGTATGTTAAGGCTTAGGTGGTTTAGGCCTTTTCCAACAAGGGAAGTAATTAAGTACTTATCGAATTCCTCAGTGGTCTGCGTTGTTGATAGGGACTACTCTATGGGATCTCCAAATGGAGGGGGAGTATTTTACAACGAGATAAGGTCTGCGCTTTATGATTTGGAGGAGAGACCCAAAGTGATAAACTTCATTGGGGGATTAGGAGGAAGAGAGGTTACGATACAGGACGTTGAGAAGATAATCGAAATTGGCTTGGAGCAAAGGGATACCCCAGTAACCAAACCAGTTTATTGGTTTGGAGTAAGGGGAGAGAGGTGGTGATGTGAAATGTCTGAAATTGAGAGAAATGAGAGAGTATATAAGGCAATAATAAAGACAATAAAGGACACTCCATTAGCTGAATACTACACATCGGGGCATAGAACGTGTCAAGGTTGTGAGTCAGCCCTCCTTATGAGGTATATGGCTAAGGCGGCAGGACCAAGGACCATAGTTGTAGGGGCAACTGGATGCATGTACGTAGCTAATACTACTTACATGACCACTTCTTGGGTAGTTCCTTGGGTTCATACTCAATTGGGAGGAAGTGGGGCAGCTGCGTTAGGGACTGCAGCTGCTTTAAGGGCCCTAATGAGGAAGGGCAAGATAAAGGAAGAGCCTATAAATGTAGTAGTGTTTTGCGGAGACTTAGGTTGCGCTGATATGGGGCTCTCAGGAGTGTCAAACGCAATGACATATGACTACAACTTCCTAATAATACTGTATGATAACGAGTCCTCAGCAAATACAGATATTCAAGAGACAAGCATGACTCCTTATGGAGCACAGACCTCTTTTAGTAGGCCTGGGAAACAGAAGAGGATAATGAAGAGGAGGTGGAAGAAGAGTGTAGTCCCAATGATAATTGCGGGGCATAGAAATGTAAAGTACGCTGCCACTTTAACTCCCGCTTATCCATTGGACGGTATAAATAAGGTGAGGAAAGCATTAAGCGTAGGAGGACCTACATTCATTCATTCCTTAGATCCTTGTCCTAAGGGCTGGGACTACGATCCAATGTATTCTCACAAGCTTGGACAACTAGCAGTGGAAACTGGTATTTGGCCTCTATATGAATATTATAATGGAGAAATAATATATAATGAACCTACAAAGGGGATAGTAGAGGGAAGGATAAAGAGGAAGCCCGTAAATGAGTATTTGGAGAAACAGGGTAGGTTCTCACACTTCACTGAAGAAGATATTGAATACTTCCAGAAAATGGTTGATGAAATGTACGAGAAGTGGGAAATACCTGGAATAATGCCAATAAAGTCCATAAATGTTAAGATAAAAGAAAGTTAAACTTTTTTATTTTAATATTTGTCATACAATTATAGAAGGGTCTACTTTATATCTCTTAATTATCCTTGATGTGGAGACCGAAATAACTCCCCTTAAGTTATATAATTTATCAGTTATAAAAGAATAAGCCTCCCTCTCGTCTTTAAATAATGCATGAACATGTAGTTTAGGTCCACTGTCAAGTTCATAAATCCTTACTATTTCATTTATTTGGCTCATATCCTTAGCCACCCTCTCAACCATTTTAGGAACAGTTTCCACTTCTAATACTAATGATATCTTATATCCCAAGTTGTCCCTATCAACAATCGCAACATATCCCTGTATTACCCCTTGCTCCTCCAATCTCTTTATCCTATATCTTACAGTGCTTATTGGAACTTCCAACTCTCTAGATAAGATTGTGAGGCTCTTGTTTGCTCTGTATCTAAGCTTGTTTAGCAGTGCAATATCTAAATCATCTAATTCAACAACTTTCCTTCTCATTTTGTAAAATAAGGAGAGAGAATTATTAAGCATTATTAAAAATATTGTAAATTATCATGAGATAGAATTGCATATAATACAATTACTAGTAACGTATTATACAACTTCTTCAATAAAAGATCTAAATTCTCCTAGAAGTTTTAGTTTTATTTCATAAAAGGTTTAGATTTAGATTTAGTCTTTATATAGTTTCCCCTGTAATTTTTTCAGGAAGATTTTAATACAAGAAAGTAGAAATCTAACATGTGGAAAAATGCCTAAACCTAGAACAGTTGAAGCAAGGAGAATTATGGGAAAGAAGGTGGTCAAGGGGAAGGTTTATCACTACGAATACTACACATTACCAATGAATATATACGTTCCAAAATCGATGATAGAGAAGTTCGGCTCCCATTACGAGCTCTCATTGGATTACGAAAGGGGTTACATTTTAATAAGACCTAAGAAGGCTGAGTTCAAGAAGTGATCATTCGTCCCCCCACTTGATGAACTTGACGCCTAAATAATAATATATTAAGGTTTCTAAAAGCAAAGCAACTAAGTTTAGGTAATTGATCTCCGTAAGACCAGAAACTCCCTGTAGGAAGACGGCGCAGGGTGTAACTGGTATTGCATAAAGTGAGTAGTAAAACCAACTTGGGAGCAATGTGGAGGGATAATATATTGGAGGGATTATCCCTAGGAAGGTAGAGAGTACGGAGGCGAATCCCCACGAATATCTAGTGTGCTTAATGAAACTTGAAACTATGAAGGCAATTGATGAAGTGGATATAAGTAATAGCGTTAACGATATTAAGTAGAAAACAGCGTTGTGTAGGGTTAGTAAGTTGTATATTATTGAAAGGATAGAATAGAGAACTATTCCAGGCAAAGAAAAGAAGAGATTAGCAAAGGAGAGACCTAAGACGTAGTCTTGTTTCCCCATCCTCGTAGGTATTAGGAGATCCTGTAGTTTTAATTCGAGTTTCAGGAAAACCGAGTCCCCTATTGAAGATATTGAATTATTAGTTATTATCGAAATTAATCCTCCTAATATAGCAAAACCAATTAACTTACCGTTTCCTAAAACGTTTAGGAGGAATAGGAAGGAAACTGGTAACGCCAAGTAAGCTAAGACATATATGCTACCTCTCTTTATTACCCCGAAGCCATAAAACCAGGAGAATGTAACAATAATCCTAATTTTCTGAGATATCCTCATCCCACTCTCCCTTACTGTATATTATGAATGCGTCCTCTAATGTTATTGGCTTTATTGAAACTCCAATATCTATTAATTCCTTTGCCTTGTCCTTGGGAACATAGGAAATGAATATCTTTCCTATCCTGTATTCCCCTCTGTCAAAGCTTTCCACTCTTACCATGTTTTTCAAAGGCTTGATTAACTCCATCGGGCTTCCTATTGCTATGACCTTCCCCCTCTTCAATAACACTATTTGATCGCATAATTCTTGGGCTTCATCCATGTAATGGGTTGTAAGCACTATTTTCGAAGTCTTCTTGAGGATCTTTATAGCGCTCCACACCTCTAGCCTAGATATTGGATCCAGCCCAACAGTAGGTTCATCCAAAAATATTATCTCAGCATTAGAAGCCAAAGCCATGGCAACGTAAATCTTCCTTTTGGTCCCTCCTGATAGAATATCTGAGGGTAAGTCCTTGTATTCATATAACCCTACTTCCTTCATTGCTTTCCTCGCACTTTCCCTAGCATCTGATATAGAGAAACCCCTTGCAACTAAATACATAACTACGTGCTCCCAGGGGGTAGCGAAACCTACTGGTCTCGCTTCTTGAGGGATACTACAGATCACTTCCCTAACCTTCTTAGCCTCTTTAATAACATTTAATCCGTTCACGAAAGCCTCTCCTCTAGTTGGCTTTATTTGAGTAGACAAGATCCTTGTTAGAGTAGTCTTCCCAGCTCCATTCCTTCCTATAATTCCACCTGACCCCATGAGTTTAAATGTTACTTCATCGAGGGCTAATATATTGCCTGAATAAATCTTCGTAAGTCTAAAGGTTTCTATCATATAAATATAATAACAAAGCAAATTAAATTTTTATAATAGGGCTAAATCCCTCTCCATGGTAATTCCACTATATCGCCCAAAATAAATTGTCAACCACACTCTTTCTTGAGTAGTAAGGACAAATGTATGATGTGGGAAGAGGTTCTAGTTAATCACCTCAGATATAAATGAAAGTATTCCACAATAGAATTTACCATTAAAAAGTAAAGGACTTTCTCATTAACTTATAAACTTTCGAATTAGATTAAATATATGGAATCTCTAATAGGTGAGCTTGAATCCTTCTTCGTCGCTTTATCTGATAGAACTAGGTTAGAAATAGTGATTTACCTCATGCAAAGGGAGAAAGCCACAGTGCAAGAAATAAGCAACTCGTTGAAGAAATCTCAATCTTTAATATCGCATCACTTATCTTGCCTAAGAAACTGCGGTATAGTTAAGGTTACGAAGTCAGGTAAATTCTCTAATTATAGCATTAATGGGGACAGGGTCAGGAAAATTATTGAGGAGGCAATAAATCACGTAAGGGATTACAGCAAATCTATTCTATCATGTGAAGTAGTAGGAGAAATAAAGGAAGAAATTATCCAAAAAAACATACCTTCAACTTAAACTATTTCTTTAAGGATTTGATGAATTCTGACATGAAATAAGGTAAGTCGCCTGGGAACCTAGAGGAAATCAGATTACCATCAACTACAACTTCTTTATCCTCATATATTCCCCCCGCGAACTCTATGTCGTCCTTTATTGACCAATAACCTGTCAACCTCCTTCCTTTAAGGACATTAGCTGATATTAAGACTTGTGGTCCATGGCAAATAGCCCCAACTGGTTTCGCTTTTTTAAAGAAATCCCTCACTACCTCCAATATTTCCTTCTTCATCCTCACCCTCTCAGGCGCCCTTCCTCCTGGTATTATTAATGCATCGAAATCCTCTTCTCTAGTCTCAGCAAATGAGAGGTCTGCCTCTACCTTGTATCCATGTTTTCCAACAGCAGGGGATTTGTTTGGTGTCGCGACTAAAACGTCGAAGCCCTCTTCCTTTACTCTGTATATCGGATATAAAACTTCTATATCTTCGAAATCATCTGCAGTTATTAGGAGAACTTTCTTCTTCATAGTGCCCAAAGAAAATAAGAGAAGTACAAAATAAGCTTAACTGGTTCCATGTGTGAGACTGGATTCTAAATGCATAAAAGGTAGACGAAATCCTATGGACTATGAACCCAATTATGTGAGCCGCCGGGAGAAAGCATTAGGAAAAGGACATGGTTCTTCCTTAGCTTCAAGATTATGTTTACAATATCTTTATTTCAATACATCGTGAAAGCTGAGATTAAACATTAATTATCCCTAAAGGTAGACCTATTAAGAGAGTAACGGCTATCCCCTTTGTCCCTACACTTTAATTTCATTAAATAAAGGTTAATTTTCCATCCGATTTAAATACTTCTCAAGAGGGAAGGGATGAAACTTAAATGTGAGTTCAAGGCCTTTATCCTCAAGGAGCTTATATCCAACTAGCATTAATGGGTAATTGAACTGCATTTCCCTTAGACTTCGATGAAGGCAAAGGAATGAGAGTTAAGTAAATTCGTGAAAACTCAATGAAGCTCAAACTCAATAGTGAACACTAAGATTAATTACTTCTTTTTCCTGTAATAAGTGACCCCCTTTCTCACTTCCTCTTCTATGTAACCTTCCTTGATCATCCTCCTTAACCTTCTATGTAAACTGCTTTTAGGTATGTTTAATTCCTTCATCAACTCTGAAAAGGATTTTTCACCCTTTTCCAGGCTCCTTAATATCACAGCATCTCTCTCATCCAAAACCTCTCTCTCCCCTCTCCTCCTAAACCTATTATACGAAAACACAGCGATTGGTATTATCGCAATTAAGGGTAAGATATAATAGAGAAACGTGAAGGAGTTTTGGGGTGGATTGATTATAGTGTTAGTTGAAGTAGGAGGGATTACCGTGTAGTTAAAACTAATGTATCCTCCCTGGAACATCAAGGTGTAAGTGAAATTATTTACTTTATATCCTTTGAGTAGGTTTATTGTATTGAGATCGAAAGCCAGCGGAAAGGAATATTGCGGTAGGGTGATAGTTAAATTAGAATATCCAGACGCATTTACCTTAAATTCCCATAAAAAGTTGGCACCAATAACTACTTTCTGTGTAAGCGTCTCTGTAATGTATGAGACATTAATTATCCCAGGTTTATAAACTAACACATTAATGTATGGGGGAGTATAGTTTACAGTAAGTGGTTGACCGCTTTGAGAGGCAGTTAGAAATAAAGGGGTTCCAAGAGATTTAATTTCCACGATTCTGGGAGTGGAGTTCACGAACTCGCTAATGCTTACGTTCACCTCCCCTCCGTAATATACTGTCATGTTTACCTGTTGCGAATAAGAGTAGAGCATGTGAGATAGAAAAGTCAGTATTAGTAATAAGCCAAATACTCTCATCATTGTGTTTGGCAATAGGACAAATAAAAAACTTTTGGTTTATAGAAATTAAAATCGTTCTATTGAAAGTTTATCGATGAATATCGCTTTGTGTTTAGGAGGTTAGGTTAATGGAGAGGTAAGAAACGTTAACTAGATGGAGTAAATCTAATGGAGAAAGAACGCCATTGATATTAAGTTAAGATTGAACACGTTACTACATTATTAATGTTCGTGAAAAGATTTATTCGTGAAACAATTATATAGCAGAGAAGATGATAGCTATAGTAGAAAGAGTTGAGAAGGAAATAGAAGAGATGAAGGATGACATTGTTGAGGATTTAATAAATTCAATCAGGATCCCAACGGAGAACCCTCCAGGTGAGAGATACAACGAGATGGTCAGCTTCTATAATAGGAAGTTGATTGCTTTTGGTTATTCTACCGAGGTAGTAAAGTTATCTGAGGATGAGCTAAAGAAGTTAGTAAGGTTAGGGAAAGGAGATAGGCCAAACTTGGTAGGTGTAATTGGCAGAGGTAAGTTAAAGATAACATTTAATGGTCACTACGACGTAGTACCTGCAGGTAAAGGTTGGAGAGTCGACCCATTTAAAGGGGAGATTGTTAATGGCAAAATATATGGAAGGGGGTCATCAGACATGAAATCAGGGATAATTTCCCAAATTTATGCAGTTGAAGTTTTAAGGAGAATAATTAGGCTAGAGGAGTCCTTTACTATAACGCAAACTATTGTTTGCGATGAGGAAACTGTTGGCAATCAAAACGCTGGAACGTATTATTTAATTAATAAAGGATTTATATCAAGGGAAAACACAGATTACGTAGTATTCACTGAGCCAGCCGGGATATGGAGAATCCTAAACGGTCATAGAGGTGCTTTGTGGGGATTCATTAAAGTCTTCGGAAGGAAAGCACATGGTGGGTTCCCACAATTGGGGATAGATGCCATAAGGAAAGCCAACGAAATCCTTGTGAAATATTACGAGGAAGCAGATAAGTTAAAATCAATTGAATCAAATTACAAGATAATCCCAGAAGCAGGCAAGAATCCTTCCTTGCTAATTGGTACACTTAATTGCGGAGATTGGATGAATACGGTAGCAGACGAATGTACTCTTTCATTCGTCAGGAGGTTAATACCTGAAGAGAGAATTGATGATGCCAGGGGAAAAATATTGAGTGTTTTAAAGGAGAAGGAGGAGAAAGATAAGGGATTTAGATATGATTACACTGAGCACTACGCTGTAGATACAATTATAGAAAACACTAATAACGAGCTTTATAACAGCTTCTCCTTAGCTATTGAGGAGATATTAGGAGTGAAACCTGAAATAGGAATTTCCGCTGGAACGTTTGACATGAGGTTCACACACTTCGCTAATATTCCATCGATTAATTACGGTCCAGGGAAAATAGAATTAGCTCACTCTACAGATGAATACGTAGATATAAAGGATCTATTAACCTCTATCAAGGTAATTTCGACTGCATTATATGTTTTAGGTAAGAAATATGGAGTAATAAGCTGAATTAATTCCCATAATATAATGTAAGCAAAAATTGAATAATTTCCCTAACATCTTAAATGCTTATTAGTTATTCAAACACAATATTATTATGGATGAAATAGGGGAAGGGAAGAAACACATATTCGGGACTTGGAGGAGGCAGAGGGATTGGAATCCATTAAATGTCATTAAAGCTGAGGGAGTATACTTTTACGATTCTAACGGCAAAAGATATCTGGATTTCTCCTCCCAGTTAGTAAACATCAATTTGGGTTACGGCAATCAGAGGGTCATAAATGAGATAAAATCCCAATTAGACAAACTCCAATATCTCTCACCTTCCTTTTTGACGGAGATAAGGATAAAGGCGTCCAAAGCCCTCCTAGAAGTTATGCCAGAGGGTCTAGTTAAGTTCTTTTACTCGACATCTGGAACTGAAGCAAATGAAGCAGCTATAAAAATAGCTAGGTTATATAAGAGGCCTAAATACAAGATTCTAGCTAGATATAGATCATACCACGGTTCTACCCTAGGATCAATTTCATTAACTGGAGACTTCAGGCGTTGGTTTGTAGAACCAAATACAATGGGAGGTGTGGTGAGGTTTCCTGAACCTTATTGCTTTAGATGTCCTCTGAAGTTAAAGTATCCTGATTGTAATTTGGCTTGCGTCAATTACGTTGATTATGTTATAAAAAACGAAGCCAACGTGGCAGCTCTAATAGTAGAGCCAATTACTGGAACTAACGGAGTGATTGTTCCACCAAAGGAATATTTGCCTACTCTAGAGAAGATAGCAAGGGAAAACGACGTACTCTTCATTGCAGATGAGGTTATGACAGGTTGGGGGAGAACAGGGGAAATGTTCGCAGTTAATTTATGGGGAGTTAAACCTGATATATTGACAACTGCTAAAGGGGCTTCAGCGTCCTACATTCCACTAGGAATCACTGCTGTAAGCGAGAGAATCTCTAGCTATTTCGAGGAAGAGGTATTCGCACATGGTCATACCTTTGAGGCTCATCCAGTGTCACTTGCATCTATACCAGCAGTTTTAGAGGAGTACAAGAGGTTAAACATATTGTCCCATGTGAAGATTATGGGAGAATATTTAGGTAAGAGGTTAAACGAATTAAAGGATAATCATAAATGCATAGGAGAAGTTAGAGGAGTAGGCCTATTCTGGGCCATAGAATTAATTAGAGACAATAATTTAACACCTTTTGGAACTTACGAGGACAAGTATTTAGGAAGGATGACTGAACTTGATAGGATAGCAAAAAGGTTGATGGATATGGGCGTTTATATATATTACGGCCCCTCATGGTTAATAATTTCACCTCCATTAGTAATAAACAGAGAAGAAATAGATGAAGGGATAGATAAAATAGATGAGGTTTTGAAGGAGACAGATAAGAAGTTTGAAGGGAGTTCACAAGCTCTATAATTTACGTATATTTGGTTTCTTTAGCACTAAGAAGAATTAAAGCTAATAATCGCGAATTCTCATAGTTAATTTAAATAGCTGTAGTCGATCTTCTTAAATCAGACCTCAAAAACTATGAAATGAAAGCCTCAATGAGCTCTATTAGCTATATTATGAGACTAATGACGAAGCTTTGTTTATTATTATTACTAATCTCAAATAAGGAAATAAGGAAGAGTATCTAAGCAAAACCATGAAACTACTAGGAAAATTGCCTTTTTGATAATAATTGATTAAACTAAAAAAGACATCCTATTATCAATTGTTTGAAAGAGTTATTCAACTGTTAACACTATAAGATCAGCTAAAATTAATATCATTCCTATATCTAAATTATTAAATATTTAAAATTTTTTATTATTTTTAAAT
>Ga0208313_100032_pt1 | contig 48534 bp, 46 predicted proteins | sample OSP_15_2_FD_187142 | JGI IMG/M metagenome (GOLD analysis project Ga0208313, IMG submission 187142) | Extremophilic microbial mat communities from Yellowstone National Park, USA - OSPB_Slides-mat_host_7_15 (SPAdes) (version 2) | ecosystem: Environmental > Aquatic > Thermal springs > Hot (42-90C) >... | reverse complement strand
CCTACTCTACGTATTCCGTAAACTGCAAGCCATACTTTTCTTTCAATGCTTTCTATTATCTCATCTATTTCCTTATCCCTATCGTACAAATCTTTCCTGTTCTCTTTAGGTCTTACGTCGAATAGCACATTACGTCTCCGTAATTATTACGTCGACGTAATATAAATTTTTAATATAAGATGAATAAGATGTTAATAATTATTAAATACTCGTAGGAGCTAGAGAATCATTAGCGTTACTAATTGCAGGAATATGATCAGTTGTTATAATGTTTCCATATTACTTGCAAAATGGAGCTTAATTACAATCGCTGAAAATTTCTTCCTTTACGGCAGATCTAAAATCTATTTATAAAAAATAAACTCAAATTAAATAATATCAAATTTTAGAAAATAATACAATAAAGACTTTTTATAAATTATAAAGGAAAACGTTAAAGTTGAGTAAAACTAATATTTGTCTAATACCGTTTCTCCTAAGCCAAATAGTCTATAAAACTAGCTTATCATTAATTACCAAATATCTAGCGTTTTATATATTATCTTTTATTACTTGGTATCTATATGCAGTTTCAGATACCTCTAATCTTCTTCTGGGTTATCCATTAAATGTTCTTTTGCTTCTAATATTATCAAATTTTTAAGGTTATCATGCTTATTTATAATAACTATTTTTATATCTTGGTTTTTATTTACTTAATTATTGATATTTAATTAATTAGGAAATTATTTATCGTATATGTATTACACATTTGATATATAAATCTTAATATTGTATTGAAGATTAACTTCCAGTAAAGGATACATATACTATAATTAATAAGAAATTATTATATCTGAAGTATCTTTACATCAATTTTATCTTTTAAAGTAAATCATGCATAAATATTAAATAATTTCTTAATGTTTTCATGAAACAATAGCATCTATAAGTATTGGAACTTTATTTCCTTTAGCTAGATATACAGCATCTCTAAATGCATTTGACAAGTCATTAGCGTTATCCACTGGCCCTATTCCTATCAATCCAAAAGATTTAGCTAAAGTTGCAAAATTTATCTCTGGATTTTTTATCTCGCCTCCTATTTTAAATGCTTTTTCAACATTTCTATTTCTCATCTTAGCTATTAGAGCATTGTGGTCAGCATCGTTATAGTAAGCTCTATTATTATACATAACTATAATTAAAGGTAATTTGTGATGAGCTGCTATCCATAAAGCAGAAGGAGTATATAATAGATCTCCATCAGCTTGCAGGTCAATAACTATTTTTCCGCTATCTTTTATGGCTAGAGCAGCTCCTACAGCTACTGGTAAACCGTAACCTAATCCAGCCCCCCTAGACCATCCTATATAACATCCAGGCTTTGTCCATTCCCAAATTTTCCTAGACCAAGTTATAGCACTTCCATGACTACTACTAGTTAAAATCCATTCTATATTATTTTCTGTTATTATGTTCCACAGTTCTAAATTAAATCTAGCTAGATGTAAAGGCCTTTCGTTATGAGTCTTAGCTTCTTCAAACCATAATTTTCTCAGCCTCTCATGTTCCTCTTTAGCTTTTTCAATACGATCATTAATTCTCTCCTTATTAGAATGAGGCAACGTTTTTACCATATTAATTAAGGCATCTAATGCTGGTTCTGTATCCGATCTTATAAGCTTAGCAGGAATTAAATCTTCGTAATCTGCTGTCCATGATTTAAATAATGGATTTCCTAATACAAATACCTTAGCATCAGATTTAAATAACGGTTTATGTTCTCTGGTTAATTTGTCTGTTTTATACAAATAATAGTCCAATACTAAAGTATCTATGGCAATTATTATATCAGCGTTCTCAATCGCATTGGTAAATGTAGCATCTAGCGCATGAGTGTTAGGAAAATTGAAATATTCAAGTGTATCTATTACTCTAGAACCTGTAAATTCTGCAAAAGATATCAATTTTTTTATGTTCTCATGTATTAGACCAATTCTTCCGGCTATTATTAATGGATATTCAGCATTATTAATTAAATTAATAAGATTTTTTATTTCCTGTAAATCTGGATATACCTTTGTACTAGTATATGACGCTTCTGGAATATCTGGTAGCTTCATTGGTTCCTGTTCTAATACATTAACATCAACGCCTATAAACACAGGAGCCGTTTGCGACTCATTAGTAATATTATATGCTCTAGTGAAAGATTGTAAGAACGATTCTATAGAAGTGGCATAATCATCCCATTTTACGTAATCTCTTATCACGTTATTAGGAAGTATTGTAGTATGAACCCAGTCTACCCAAGGTCGTCTATTCTTTACATCCAAAGGACCATTAGCGCCTATTAGTATCATTGGCACTCTATCGCACCAAGCATTATATATTGCCATAGTCGCATGTAGTAGTCCTACTGTATCATGTAAAAGAACAACCATTGGTTTATTCTTAACTTTAGCATAACCATGCGCAACTCCAACTGCTATTTCTTCATGAAGTGCACTAATAACTTGAGGTTTTCCATTGCCATAATTTACTAAAGATTCCCATAATGTTCTAAAAGTCGATCCTATGTTGGCTATAACATACTCAATACCATACTTTCTAAACAGATCAACAATAAGATCTGTTGCAAACTTTTGCTTAGATTCGTCCATATTATCATTTGCATAGTTCTTAAATTTATCTTTGCACCTTTATTATTAGTATGTATTATCTAAAGAATTGCCCGCTAGTAACTTTACTGGATATTTATTAGCGTTAATGATACATGCTGAAGGTTTCATAGAAACTAGTAAAATAAAATTGAGAAATTATGATTATAGTGAGACAAAAGAAATAGTAAGAAAAATATTACAATAATTTTTTAATTCAACATTATTTAATTTTAATATAAGTTAAATCTATTTGGAGTTTATCTCTCCTGTATGAGAAATGGCTTATAACAAGGATATTATTTCTGTTTGACATGCAATTAAATATTGGCTATAATTTTCTTTTTAAATCAGTTCTTTTTATCCTTCCAGATTCTATTTTGGGTATTTCATTTATGAATTCTATTTCCTTAGGATAAGCATAAGCAGCTAATTTTAACTTAACTAGGTCAATTATCTCTTGTTTCAATTTTTCACTAGGTTCATAACCTTGTTTTAACACTATAAAAGCCTTAATTATTTCTCACCTAACTGGATCTTCCTTACCTATAACAGCTGATTCAAGCACTGCAGGATGCTGTTAATTACAAATTCTACTTCTTCTGGGCCTATTCTATATCGTTGCTCTTTATTAAGAAATCACTCCTACTCTTAAACCATATATATCCATATTCATCCTTCCATCCTAGATCTCCAGTTAGTAAGAATCCTCCACGTATCTTCTTAGCTGTAGCTTCTGGATTCTTATAACACTCTATCATAACAATTGGATCTGGTAGTTTAACCGCTATTTCTCCTATAGGGGGTAATACATTAAGACTCTCATCAGCTATTACGATTACATGTCCAGGTATTGCTTTTCCTAAAAGATTACCTCCTCCTTTCTCCTCTAATATTTTTATGGGTATAATTTTACTATTAGCCCCGATAATTGTTTAGCCTAGGTTAGACCATAACCTATATTTAAAGGTACTCCTAAACTTTCCCTACTCTACTTTATTAAATCAAAAGTAAAGACGGTACCTCAACTCATTAATGCCCTTTTTGGTCATAATCTTTAGGATTCACAATTATTATATTTAAAGTTGTAGGTGGTGCGAAGAGACATGTTGCATTAGCATCCTCTAGAACCTCCGTAACCACCTTGGGGTTCAGCTTTCCTCCTCCATTATAGGCCATCATCGGGATTCCAAAGTATAAACTTAGAAAACTAATTACTACAACTATCTATTCCCAATCCGCTAATAGGAAAAATACGTCATCTTCTTTTGGGAATCATTTCAAATACAAATTGATAGTAAAGGTATATTAGCTAACATCGTAGCATGAAGCAATGCAACATCTTTAGGTAAATCGGTAGTCCCAGAGTGGTAGAACATGTGGCTGGTTTGAAGATTTAGTTTTAACTGGAGTTAACAGATAGGGAGGATATTATTAAATAACTTAAAGCATAAATAACAGTTAGCTTTAACATAAGACAATTATCTTTATAGTAATATAAAGAATGGTCCCTCAGTATCTACCTCAGTAAAGACCAAAACTTAAGAAACCGCCACATGTTATACACCTCTGAGTAAGTGCCTTTTAACTGCAAGTATTCTTTACCACCTTAGAATTCTTTCTCTTCTTATAAGCCTTTACTAAATCTTCCATTAATTCAAATATTATGTTATAAACTCTTGGAAATACTAACAATAGTGCATCATTAAAATGTTTCAATCGGTTTAAAGTGAAACAAGAGAAGGTAACTTTTGAGAAGAGGACTATTCAAATCAAGGTTTAGGAAGGTGAAGCATAAGGTTTCACCAAAAGGATAAACATTTCCAGTGGAATACGAGTGGTTTTCAATTACTTCTAATTTCAACTTTCTTCTTTTTATAAAGCCTTCTTTACGTTCTCGCGTATTTATTAGGAAAGACGGTGATGATAAAATGTGAATATTGCTAGAATGAAATTGTCGTTCATACGGTAGCACATTTAAATTTCTCATAAAAGTTTATTAGTATGCTGTTAATTAAGTTGATAGACATGGGTGAGAAAAAGCACAGGTGGATAGGTGTACCTATGAAAGTTATAGAGGATTATAAATTTGTAACAGGAAAGGGAATGTATGTGGATGATATAGATTTTCCTGGAGAAGTATTATACGTAGCTATATTACGTAGTCCATATGCGCATGCTAAATTATTAAAAGTTGATGTAAGTAAAGCAATTAAAGTGCCTGGTGTTAAAGCAGTAGTAACTGGTCAAGATGCTCTTAGATATACTATGCCAATCCCAGCTTATGCTGTATCTAATTTTAAGTCTGAAGAGTACGTTTTAGCTGTTAATAAAGTACGTTATGTAGGTGAGCCAATTGCTGCAGTAGCAGCAACTGATAGAGCTATAGCAGAAGATGCTCTAGAGGCAATAGAAGTTGAATACGAACCATTACAGCCAGTAATTAATGCAGAAGAAGCTATGAAACCTAATGCACCACTAGTTTATGAATCTTTTGGAACTAATGTGGTTGCACATTATGAAGCTAAATGGGGAGATGTTGAAAAAGCCTTTAAAGAAGCTGATCTAATAATTAAGGAAAAATTAGTTTTACAAAGATACAGTTCAACACCATTAGAACCAGTAACTGTAGTAGCTCATTACGATAAAAACCAAGATAAGTATACATTTTGGGCTAATGTACAAATGCCTGGTCATGTTATGATGGGTCTATCCCAGATGTTAAAAGTACCTACTACAAGTATAAGACTTATAATTCCAGATATAGGCGGTGGGTTCGGAATAAAAGTTAGACCTTGGAGACAATTGGTAATACCAGCCTTACTAGCCAGAAAAGTTTCACCATCATACGTGAAATATATAGAAACTAGAACGGAACATATGATGGCAGCTGGAATGTCAGCTGGATTAATAGCGTATATAGAGATAGCAGTTAAGAAAGATGGTAAAATTTTAGGATTTAAACTACACGATATAAATGACGATGGCGCTTCAATACAGTATGCGGGAACATATGCATCAATGCATGCGACTTTAATTAATGGATGTTATGATATAAGAAATATAGAATGGGTCAGCGATACCGTATTAACCAATACTTGTCCATCTGTGCCAAATAGGGGAGTAGGCAAGCCCGGCATAGTATACATCATCGAGAGAATTATAGACATTGTAGCAAGAGAATTAAAAATTGATCCAGCAGAGATAAGATTTAAGAATTTTATACCAAAAGATAAATTTCCTTACGTTACTCCCAGTGGTAGAGTTTATGATAGTGGAAATTACGCTGAAACTTTACGTAAAGCTTTAGAAATATTTGAATATCAAAAATGGAGGGAATATCAGAAGGAAATGAGAAAAAAAGGAAAATATATAGGTATAGGTATATGTTCTTATGTACACGGTGCTTCAGCAACTGCTAGAGAGATAGAGGGTGTAAGAGTTAGGATAGATCCTACTGGAAAAGTATTCGTAGAATCTGGTTCTCCAGATATGGGGACATCACATGCAACCGCCTATGCACAAATATTAGCGGATTTATTAGGAGTTAATCCTAATAATGTAGTTATGTTACATTTTGATTCAGAAAGAAATCCATGGACTCCTTACTCTGGCACACACGCTAACAAATTTTCAGGACCGGACGTAGAAGTAATGGTTGAGGCTGCACAGAAGTTAAGGTATAAATTACTAAGATTAGCCGCTTTTAAATTAAATGTTGATCCAAATTTAATAGAGCTAATAGATGATAAAGCATATTATAAGTATGATAGCTCGAAATTCATAAGCATCGCAGAATTAGCTAAATTTTCATACCAGAATCCAGGATTATTGCCAGATATAGAGAGTGGGCTGGAGGTTACAGTAATAGGAAATACTGTAAAAGCCATGGAAGCTTTTATTAAAAACGCCCAATATGAAGTTGGAGCATTGCATCAACTAGTAACTGGGCACGGTTCTCCAACAGGGTATTTGACTTATCCTAATAGCGTCCATATAGCTGCTGTAGAAGTCGATCCAGATACTGGTTGGATAAACATACTAAAGTACGTGATAGTACATGATATAGGTAAAATTATAAATCCATTAATAGTTGAAGGGCAAGTTCATGGAGGATTGTTTCATGGTGTAGGTGCTGCACTTTACGAAGGATTCAAATATAATGAGAACGGCCAACTAATGACTATAAATTACGGAGACTATTCAAAACCTACTGCTATGGAAATACCTACTAATGTTGATATATCTCATACTGAAACACCTTCTCCCAGATCATCATTAGGTATTAAAGGAATAGGTGAAGGTGAAACATTTGGTCCTTTGGCAGCATTACCTAATGCTATAGAAGATGCGTTACAACCATTAGGAATAAGAATAAGAGACCTACCAATGACTCCAGAGAAAATTTATAAGCTAATTCAAAATGCCTTAAGTAAAAATCATTAATAAAAAACATTTGTTACCATATTTTTTATACATTTCACATAAATTATGAATTCATTCTTTAACACTAAGGAAATTTCAGTGTGTCAATTGTCTGAAAAAATTACGTATGTGTCTCTAATAATTTAAAGGCTAAAATAAACTCATTTTCTTAGACAATACACAAGTGGAAGTATTTTCAAACAATCATAATGTTGTTATTTGTAGGATAATTTACCTTTCTCTTAAGAACAAAGACGTGAATTGACGAGGCTGGTGATATTTCTCAGATAAATGCTGACAAATATGCAAATCTGTTAGTTTTATAATTGGTATTATGCAAGAAGCATAACATTTTATTTTTCAAGTATAGTAACGTTAACCGGACTTATATGTGAAGGAATATTTGAAAGATTCTAGACTAAAAATTTGCTTGCTGAATCCTCTAGAGGATAGCTACCTTATTGGATACGGTGGCTAGATGAAACTATTGAACATGGAGCATTATGAAAGCACTTTAAAAATAGAATGGATGTTATCCATATCCTTACTAAAGAGATTAGCATCTGAACATATTCAGCAAGGCAACATTCATGTTACTATAGAATCAAATTAGCCACGGAATAGTCTCTAAATATTTTTATTAAATTTGTTGATGACCAAGAATTCATCTAATCGTTATGAATTTTATTTTCTAAAAGATTTATATATGTCCATTTCTTTTTATGAATTAGGTGATATAATAATGAAAAAGAATACACGTAAGCTAGGAATAAGCAGAATGTTAGCCGCTATAATAGCAGTGGTGATTGTTATTGCAGCAATAGCAGTTGGCCTAGGTTATTATTATTATTCTTCCTCACAACCTTCCCCTACTACTATATCGCCAATATCTACTACTCCTATAACAATAGGCGCAGTCTCTGCTTCGAATCCAAATATGGCAGCATGGGCATTTATAGAATTTAAAATTCCATCTATAATTAAGCAGTATGATCCTAACATTAATCTTGAAGATTTTCCAGCAGGAAGTCCTGCTGTAATTCATGCGGTAGAAAGTGGAAGTGTGCAAATAGGTATCGCTGGGCCCGATGCTATAACAGTAGCAATTAGTCAAGGTGCCCCACTTGTAATAGTAGCAACTTTTAGAGAAACTCCATTTATAAGAGGTATTGAGGTTAGGGCAGATTCGAACATAACTACTTTAAATCAATTAAATGGTACAACTGCTGCTGTGCTTGCTCCAGGTAGCTTAGATGATATAGCACTACGTATATTAGAAATTAATTATCATCTTAAATTTAAAAGAGTGTATGTTGGTTCTGCTAGTGCTGGAATTGCATCTGTATTAAGTGGTTCTGCGACATTTGCATTTTTAGTTCCATTCGATGCACTTAAAGCGGTTGAAAGTGGAAAACTAAAAATTATTTATAATTATACTTTTCAATGGCCTGCGTATTCTATATTTACAACAAGAAGTTTTCTGCAGCAAAATCCTACTGCAGTAAAAGCTGCTGTAATGGCACTACTTAAAGGTAATCAAATATATGAGGAAAACCAAAATAATGAAACAGTTAATTTCTTGATCAACTACTATAAGGATATTATGAGTCCTAGCGATGCAGTTCAACTATTTAAAATAATTAAATTCTCAACTAATGGTGCAATTAATGCTACAGTTTTGCAAATCTTAATAAATACTTATATAGCATTGAATATAATTACTAATACGACCATTACTGCCAAGGATGTTTATACAGATCAATTTGTACCAGTAGTATCATAATCCTTAATTTTTTAATACGTATCTTATTGAAAAATTGGTAATGGAGAATAACTTACTATTTTGTAATGATTATTCTCATGTATCAGATTTAGATTATTTTCTCAACAAAACAGAAGTATTTATGGAAAATGTTGCGAAACCAGCAAATTCATCACGTAATCAGATAAGATAAATACTAGAAGAGAACGCTATCTATTTAATTTAAAGCTAAATTTAACGATACTTTATAAGCAGCTGGTATAATATATTTTTTGATGCACTTCTCAAGTAATACAAGCGATCTCTATTTATCTTTTTACATAAAGATAAAACCATATTATCTGTTCACAGATACGATCATTCTTAAAAGCTTATTAACTCGAAATTTATTGTATGTTTATGTCAAATGAATTAAATAAGGCACTCATTAGAATCACTGCCTTAGCAGCACTTGGTACATTAATTGAATGGTATGATTTCTTATAATAGCCTCAGTAGCTGCAATAGTTTGAACATCACTTTATTATCCTGAATCAGTATCTTCAAGTGTAGGTGTAGCGGTATCAATAGCTACATATGCTAGTGCCTTTTTAGCAGACCAATAGGCGCCATATTATTTGGAAATTATGGAGATAAGTTAGGCAGAAAACCAGTGCTGATTTGGACTTTAGGTATTACCTCGCTAGGCATGATAGTATTAGTGTTAACCCCGACATATGCTACAATAGGCATTTTAGCCCCTATTCTTCTTTTAATCTTCAGATTAATCCAAGATATAGGTCTTGGATGAGAATGGAGAGGAGTGTCTTCTCTGATAACAGAATTTTCTATAAAAACTCGAAAAATTGGTTACGGGACGAGTTGGATTCAATCTACAACTCTTTTTGGGATAGTTTTACCTATAATAGGAACGTTAGCATTACGGGAATTAATGTTACCCGATATGTTCATTAGCTACGGGTGGAGAGTGCTTATAGGTGTAGGAGCGTTAGCATTAATAATAGGTGCTATAGTCAGGCATTATATATTTGAAAGTCCTCAGTTTCAAAAAATACTTAAGGAAGGACAAATAGCTAAGGTTCCAGTATCATTAGCGTTTAAGAGTGATTAGAAGAAGATAATTTTAAGAGGCTTATCTTGGTCATTTATCGTCACTCTAGTGGCAATTGAAATGTATCCTACAGGTTTAAGTTACATGCTATCGCTTAAAGCTAGTTTATTTATAGCATACTTAGCGGTATTATAGGTAATCTAATACAAGTCCTAGCTATTGTCTTAGGAGGCGTCTTAAGCGATAAATTTAGTAAAAGAAAAACAATCCTACTATTATCTAATGTATTATCTTTGGTAGCTTCTATTACGTACTTTCCATTAATAAATTTTGCTACATCTTAGGGTTTATCGTTGCCAACTCTTTCTTAGGATTTAGTATAGGTTTAGGATTTGGTACTGTAGCGGCTTTATTAACTGAATTATACCCTACTAAGTATAGGTATACCGCTGCTGGATTTTCCTATCAAATAGGTGGAATAATAACAGGCGTATATGCATCATTACTTCTACCAACAGTAATATTAATTTTAGGTGGCTTAATTAGAGCAAAAGCTTCGATAGAAATTTTAGCTATTTCTGTATGTATAATATCTTTACTTGCCAATTTATTTCTAAATGAGAAAGGAAAATTAGAGGAATAAAAATAAATTATTAATATTCAATATTAATTTTTATTAAAATTAATATATCTGTTTCTTTAATAAAAGCTTATTAAATTGATGATAACTTAAGTATTGATGATAAAAGATTTAGTTATAGTATATATTCATTCCATATATACTCTAAAAGTTATATAAAGGTAATAAAAAATCTAATGTTAGATGATATTGAAGAAGATTTGATGAGAATAGGTAAAGGTAAGAGAACTTAGATAATAGGAGGTGCAATAACGGATTTAAATAAGCGATTTAATGAAATGGAAAAATTTGGGTTCAATACATTATTAAATTCTAAGTATATGAAGATCTTGGAATACTTTTTACCTGAACAAGAGAAGATTAAGGTAGCTAAAAATAAAAATAATGAAATTTATGAAATAGTTGCTAAATATCTCAATACTTTCGGTGGATTAGTAACGATTCCTCTTAATTGTAATATAAATCATAGCTTCGAAGAGGCTAAAAGAGCCATCAAAGATTTAGGTCTAAATGGATCATAATAGGAACTGGATAAGAGATAAAACTATTAATTCAGAAGAATTTTAACCATTATAAAAACAATATCAAAATTAATGTCCCAATATTTATACATCCAAGTAGCATGCCAGTTAGATAAACTGAGCAGCAAAGATTATTACACAGGCGAGTTATAGACTATCTAATATTAGATAAAATAAATTAAAAATAGTAGCAGTACATGGCGGTGGATACATAAATTATCGATTTGGTAGATTAGATAGAGGCTATGAAATATACCAAGAACTTAGGAGCAAAATAAAAAAGAAACCGAGTGAGTATGTAAAAGAAATATACCATGATTCAATAGTTTACAGTAAGGAAGCTTTAGAGCATTTAATAAAAATCGTTGGAAAGGAACGTGTAATGTATGGTAGTGATCATCCTTTTAAAATATTAGATCCTATACGTATTAAAAAATTGCTGGAATATATAAATCTTACTGAAGAAAATTCACAACTTATATGTGGAAAGATGCAAAAATTATAAAACTTGAAAATTTAGAATTACTATGGTTATTTCTGGATAAATCGATGTTCTTAGTTTCCTTTAACAGTAACGTTATTATGAATGAAATTAATTAGATATAATATCGTCGACATTAGGTTAATACAACATTATAATTTAGTATATACTCATCTAAATTTTTAACGAAAGCTTTTTAAGCTATAATACTACTAAACTATCATGCCTAAAGAGTTGAAGTCTGAACTTAGGGAAGAATTTATTAGGAAGTTAGAGGCAGAGAATTTAACAACTTTTTTCGTAGCAACACACCCCAAGTACTCAACTTCGGTTTTTAGATTTACGAAAGAGCCAACGCATGTTGCGGTACCTTATGTTTGGAAATATGGATTAGCAAAAGAGAGATTATTAGAATTAGGTGAAATTTTACCTCCTGAAGAAGCAGAGAGAAGAAATATTAATTTTGTTAACCCAGGCTTAAAGCAATATTTTCCATCAATTTCTGCAGCCACTTTACCTACTTTAAGGGGTGGAATACAGATGCTTAAACCTGGTGAAAGAGCTTATACTCATAGGCATACAGCTAATGCTTTTAGATTTGTCCTAGAAGCTCCTGCAGAAGGAGCCTTTACTATTGTTGAAGGTTTTAAATTACCAATGAGACCGGGAGATGTTATACTAACTCCTAATTGGACTTGGCACGATCATCATAATGAAGGTAATAGACCTGTCATATGGTTTGATGGCTTAGACGTAATAACAGCTTATTGGTTGGGTGCTGTGTTCTATCAAGATTTTAGTGATGTTAACGTGGATAAGTATCAGAAGATAAACTATACTAATGAGGAAGTGATTGCAAAATATTTAGCAATGAAGCCTACGTTTGAATCACCTCCTTCTCATTTGCCTTCTTCAAATAATCCATTATTTTACTATCCGTATAGTTCAGTGCGAAATTCCTTAATTAAATTGGCTGAGAAAGGAAAGGGGGATCCTTATTATGGAATAGAATTGGAGTATATAAACCCAACTAATGGCTCTTCTGCATTTCCTACAATGTCATTAAAGATAAGGTTAATAAAAGGTAAAGAAGAATTAAAACCCATAAGAAGGACAGAAAATAGGATTTTTGTAGTATTTGAAGGGACAGCAAGATTTGAAATTGAGGGACAAAAATATTCAGTAGAACCGTTTGATATAATAGCTATTCCATCTTGGAGGAAGTATAGTATTGAAAATACTGGAAATGATAACTTAATAATCTTCTCCTATTCAGATGAACCGCTCTTCAAGGCAGTAGGAGTTATGAGAGAGAAAAAAGAAGAATAACTTTTTTACTTAATTAATTTATTTTTATAAAGTTTTTTATAATTTTGCTTGAAAGTATATCTATTAATCTATAAAATTTTCTCTATTTATGGAAGTTTACAAATGATAAATAACGCTATTCTCTCGAAGATAATTTCCGAACTTAATGATATATAGTCCCGTACTACATTATCATCACACTGAAATTTAAGAACGAAAGCTTTATAAGATTATATCAGATATTAGATTTATGTCATATGTAGATATAAGAGAATTAGGTAAAAAACGTTCTTCCTCTGAGATACCACCTGAGATATTTGATCTATATAAGAAAATAATTGAGCAAAAGAAGAATTCTAGAATTTTAATAAAGTCTAGTGAAATTAAGTGGATAGAAAAAGGGAGACAAGTAGCTAAGAGTGCAAAAATAATAGATCCTGAGAATGGATTTGCAAATAGTATAGTTAATATTGGCTTAGGTGAAATGCCACCTCATGGACATACTGGAAAACATAAACATACTGAAGCATATATTTATATTGTAAAAGGTAAAGGACATAGTATTGTTAATGAGAAAAGATATGATTGGGAGGTTGGAGACTTTTTATATATTCCACCAGATACTTATCATCAACACTTTAATGATGGAGATGAACCTGCAGTTTATTTGAGAGTAGTCCCTGGACCATTAATAGTAAACCTCATGGCAATATTAGCTGCATTAAATGTGAATGTTGAAGGAATGTTGCATCAAGCAGAAACTGCGCCAGAATATACTGGACCTAAACCTAAGATTTATTTCGATGAATTATAACTAAGTGAATATAAACATAAAAAAGGTATAACTAGAAATATAGTAATATAATTCTATTGCTATAATAATTGTAGCTCTGTAGGTATTATTGTAACATATTATAATGTTTTGTCTCCTTTAACAAGCTTAAAATACATTTTCACCACACCGATTATTCTAGGTGTTGCATCTCCTACACATCCAACTGCAGCAACTTTTACTTTACCTAATTTTACACAAATATTTCAGCAATATGATCCTTATAAAAATAGAATATTTTAGCACTAGTACACAAATATACATGCTTTAGAGTCTGGGGCTACACAGGTAGGAATCGCAGGAAGCGAAGCAGTAATGGTAGCTGATTCTAAATGTGCACCAGTAGTAATGATTGCAACGTATGATTTACCACCTACATTAAGATTTGTTGTAGTATCTAGCTCATCAAAAATTTACAATTTATCACAATTAAATGGTACCACCGCTGCTGTGAGCACGCCGGGCTCAGTTGATACTGTGTATACTGAATATTTAGCTAAGGCATTTAATCTTAATATTAAAATAGAGTATGTAGGCTCAGTACAAGCTCAGATAGCAGCGGTACTCACCGGTAGAGCCACATTTACTAACATTGCAGAATTTGATGATTTAAAACTAATAGACAATCATGAGTTAAGGATAGTTTATAACCTAACATTGCCATGGCCTAACCTTGTAGTCGTTACAACAAGAAGTTTTGCATTAAATCACCCAAATGCTGTAAAAGCTGCTTTGATGGGCATTTTTGCTATTGATAAAATGTTAATAATCAAGTATATAATTACCTTAGTAAAATACTATAGCAATATAATGACACCACTGGATGTATCATTGCTCTTAAAAACCATAAGTTTTTCTATAAATGGAGAAATAAATGTTACTCAATTAAATTTGGAATTAAACGCATTTAAATCTGTGGGAGTTATTACAAATTCCTCGTTTAATGTAACTCAAATGATTAGTAATGAGTTTGTAAAAATTGTTACATAATTGAGAGAAAAAAGGAAAGAATAACTTTTTTATGGATGTGTAGTTTGTGTAAATAATTCGTCCTTAATTTCGATTCCTAATCCTTTAGTTTTAGCTTTTTCATATACTATTTTTGCTACAGCTACGAATTCAATTCCTAATCCTTGATTCTTTCTAAAAAACGTAATTTGAGAATCTGAAATTCTACCCTTACTTTTACCAGTTAAAAGATCTGAAAGTAAATAGCATTTATCTTTGTATTTCTCATAAAACTCATTATCGATACCGACATCTATATGAGTGCCTTTAAATTTTTTTTCTTCCCATGTTCTTGTAAAATAGTAATTATAGGCTTTTCCAGGCTGTGCAGAAAAGTAAATTAAATCGCTTTTTTTCCAGCATTCTTCACCCATTTCAGTTCCTCTAATCGAACTTAAATGAATACCGTCTTTAATATTATTACCGTTATATACCACATCATGTGAATTAGTAGCTGAAACAATCATATTTACCTCTTTAGTAACATTATTAGGCTCGTTAACTTCTGTAACATTAATGTCTAATTTTCTACGAATTTTATATGCAAAATCACGTCTATGTTCCGGATTTGGACTAAATATTTTAATATGAGAGATATTTCTTACTTTGCTTAATGCAATAGCAATAGTCTCAGCTTGCCATCCAGTTCCAAAAAGTCCTACGGTATTCGAATCCTTCCTAGCTAAGTATTTAGCACCTACAGCTACTGTGGCCGCAACTCTTGTCCTTTGTAAATGTCCATCATTCATTATTGCTTTTAGTTCCAAACTTTTTGCATCAAATAAAAAAACTAGGCCAACATATCTACTATCCTTTGCGATAGGAAGTTTAACCCTTCTGTTATTGGAATAAGTTATCATATCACTGTTTACTCTAAGAGCTATTAATCCTGATCTCTCAGATCCTCCAACGATTGTTTTAAATGAATAGTAACTATTGGGATAATCAACGTACATTAAATGATCTATTCTGGGAGAATTTACTGTCTTACCTTCACCTAAATCTCTAAAAACATTCTCTATCTCTTGAATTACTTCATTCATATCTAATATGCTTTGTATTATATCGTCGGTTACTATTAAAGTCATAACACTATGATAATTCTATTATTTATTTATTTAAAGATAAGTATTTAGTAATTATTAGCCTTAATACCATAAGGCCAATAGTCTCTGCCCATAAGCGTTATGATTTCTCTCTATTTCATATCCAAGCCAAGGATGCGTATGAAAGCAAAAAGAATATATCTCTTAGATTTTGGTATATTAGAAGGAGATTCGGATTTTTACCTGGAACAGCAGTAGGAGCTAAAACGGCTAGTAATAGGAATGCTACAAGCCAATGGATTACGATTTCAACTTCAGGAGCATTAATTGAACATTCAGATGGTTGCATACTTTTTGATACTGGCATATCACAGATGCTCCGCAAAGACAACATGAAAGAGCTTTTCTTATAAAGCTTTCAGAGGAGAATAGATAGGATTTGTCAACAAGATAGTTCCTAATGAGAAACTAAATGATGAAGCTATTTCATTATGTAAAGAATTATATTCCTAAAGAATTATCATATTAAAACATTTAGTCTATTTAGTCTAAGAATTAATTTCATAAATTACTTCTTCTACAGTTACTTCATGCATTATTTTTCTTTACAATCTCTAGGAACTCGTTATCAGTTAACGCTCTTTTTAAATTTTCACTTTTTTGTTTAACATCTTCCAAAATTTTCTTTATTTTGATTTCATCAAATTTTGAATCGTCTATGCCAAGTTCTCTCATTTTATATATAATAGAATGTCTTCCACTCTTCTTTCCAATTATTACTTTATGAGTATTTCCTACTAATTCTGGCAAAATAGCCTCAGAACCTAACGCATATTTCATCCAACCCGCTACTGATATTCCACTCTCTCTAGCGAAAGCTGTATAACCTACTATTGGTTTGTTTAAAGCGATCTTAAAGCCTGACCTTTTTTCTACTTCTCGTGATAATTCATACAGTTTTTCAGTTTTTATTGATAAGTTTACGCCATATAATAACTTTAATCCCATAACTACTTCTTCTAATGATGCGTTTCCGGTCCTTTCTCCAATACCGTTTATCGCTACATGTGCTACTGATGCACCTTCAGAAATAGCTGCAATTGTAGTTGCTGTAGAAAGTCCAAAATCATTATGAGTATGAACTTCAATGGGTTTTTTAGTAATTTCTCTTACTTTTCTAACTAAATACTTCATACCTTCTACAGTGATACAACCATAAGTGTCTACTATAGCTATAGCATCTGCTTTCGTTTCATCAATTTTCTTTATAAATTCATTGAATTTATTTGGCTCAGTTCTCGTAGTATCAACTCCAAAGAATACTACATAAAGTCCATGAGATTTTGCGTAATCAATCATTTTTATTGCGAGATCCTCCACAAAATTTAAATCCCATCCCTCAAATTGCATTAACTTAGGAACACCAATTGGAGCTTCTAATATTATTCCATCAACCTCCGTTTCTAATGCAGCATCTACATCACCTTGAATGAGTCTCGATAGTACAAAAATCTTAGCTCTTAAATTTTCCCTTGTAATTGCTTTTATAGCATCCTTTTCCTCAGCAGAAATAACTGGCATTCCAGCTTCTATTCTATGAACTCCTATTTCATCTAAGAGTTTAGAAATGGTTAGTTTATCTTCCTTATTAAATACTACTCCAACAGTTTGTTCTCCATCCCTTAACGTAACATCATGAATTTCAACTTTTTCTGGTATCTTTAATTCCTTTCTTACTTCATCGATAGTATTATAAGGACTTACCCACCATTTATCTCCTCTGTACATACTAAGCTATATATATTATTTACTACTTAAAACTTTCTATAGCTTCGTTTTAGCTATGATATTATGTTTTTAAAATTTACTTAGACGTATTTCCTCTAATTCTTTGGAGTGGAATACTTCTCATCATAGCTGTGAACATTGCTATTGCAATTAACTATGGAACTAACTCTACCCGTAACCACGTATTCAAATCCTATAGGTGATATAGCCATCCCGAATATAGTTAAATTTTTAAGTAACATAAAAAGTAAGTAAAGATAAATAAGGTGAATTATGGTGAAAATACATCCTTTCTCAAGCACTGGTAGATCCTCTATAGTTTTAGATAAAGTAAATTATTATGCGGGTAATTTCATTGTTGTACATGTAAAGGTGGACAAGGAAAGTCTTAAGAATGTTATCCCAAGAATCTTTGAAACAGATGGAGAAGCTTTATTATCAATTAGGGAATTTGTTACAGTTATGGGAAATAGAACAGATTTACTTTATGACGAACCCATGTTAACACAATATAACGAATCTGCAATAGGAGTAAAAGTTTATTATGAAGGAGGAATTTTTCAGTATTATCCTTTCATGTGGGTGGATAAAGACTTTGCGACTGTTAGAGGATGGCTTAATGGTTTTCCTAAAAAAATGGCTAATATACAACTTACTAAGCTTCATCCGCTTTTACCACAAGCAAATGAACCTAGAGAGGGGTTAACAATTGGCGGATATGTATCAAGAGGAAGTAGTTTATTATTTAAGATTAAAGTCACCCTAAAGGAAAAAATAGAGAAGCCACCATCATTTGGTCCAACCTTATTAATAAGGGATTATCCTGCTGAGGGAGAGGGCGAGGCTAGTGTATTAGAGCTAGTAAGGCTTGATTTGCAGGATCTTAAATTTATAGATGTATGGAAAGGGAATGCTGAGATAGAGATTGGTTGGGGGGTAAATGATGAGGTCGATAGTTTTAAGATTGAGGAAATAATAGATGGTTATTATTATAAAGTAGGTTTCAAGATTTCTGGAACATCATTAGTAAGAAAGTTATTAGAATCAGAATTATTTTAATAATGCTAATTACACGAATAACATTGCATGTTCCACTAATCTGCAAAAAGATTTTTTATTTAATAAGTTATATAAAGTTTACAGAAAGTCTTATTTCTATAAATCTACCGCATTATAATCAATTATTTCCTGAAGAATTATATTAATTTAAGATAGAATATTACAATTCGCAGTGGATGCGTGAATTGTCCCTACCAAAAACAAATATAAATTTTTAAATTAACGCGTTATTAAAATTTAGATTTAACCATGTGCGGGGAAGATGACATAATAGGTATGATGAACTTAGATGGAGGTACTTTAGAAGATCCTGAAGGAGATCCTAAAATTAGAGAATTATGGAGGTTAATAAGTGCCAATCCAAGTCTCGATGGTTTTGCAGAATATCTTGCAAATATTCCTCAGCAATTTAAAGATTATGCAAGTAGAAATCAAACTGGATTTGTTAGATATGGAGACTTAAAACCTGGTGGAAAAGTGCTTATAGCAGCAAGTAATCTTCATGACCCAGACATCATAAATGCATTAGTTAGAGCCTTTAAGAAGAAAGGCGCTAGTGTCGTAGATATTATCATCCTTGATGATGGAGAAGACAGAGAGCTTACATATTATGATGAGATAGAAAGAATAATTAGAACTGAGCCTTGGTGGATAAAACCACGATGGTATGATTATCAAGAAAGAATTTTAAACTATGCAAAAGATAATGGATATGATCTGTTAGTCCATGGAAGAGGAGGACCTATACCTAAAACTAATTCTAAAGGAGAAGTACTTCCGTATAATTTTGAAGCATTTCCATGGCAAAGTAAAGATGCATTTTTATCTAAATCAACCATTTTTCCTGCAAGGCTTAATTATCTTATTAACTTAAAAACTTGGAAAATGATATATGATTTAGGTAAAGGTGGTAAAGTTAGATTAACAGATCCAGAGGGCACAGAACTAGAATTTACTCTTCATGAAAAATACTATGACAGAGCACTAGATGAGAGGGGAGGATTCGGACCTAGACCTGCATTAGGTCACTTATTTGGCCATCCAACTCCTCCTATAATTCCAGAAGAGGATGCTATAGGTGTGATAGCAGGTACAACTTCACATTTAACGAGACCATTCCCGCAAATAAAAATTTACATAGAGAAAGGTAAAATACAAGAAATAAAAGGTGGTGGACCTTATGGGGAGGCATGGAAAAAGTTACACGAGAGTACATTAAATATAAAATATCCAGAGTTTCCAGATAAGGGGCTCTTCTGGCTTTGGGAGATGGCGATAGGTACTAATCCTAAGGTAAGAAGGCCTAATAGCGTCTTAAGATTAAGCGGAACTAACGAAGTTGAAAGAAGTAGATCTGGTGTGATTCATGTAGGTTTTGGAACTAGATGGAGAGGAGAAAGTGAAAGATGGGCTGCTACTAATGGTTTACCTTATGGTCATCTTCATGTTCATTTGTTATTCCCAACTTATGTAATTAAAACTAAAACTGGTCAAGAAATTACAGTTATTGAGAACGGTCATCTTACAGTATTAGATGATCCAGAAGTTAGAGAACTTGCTAAAAAATATGGGGATCCAGATGAATTATTAAAAGAAGACTGGATACCTAAGATACCAGGTATTAGTATAGCGGGTAATTATGAGGATTATGCTAAGGATCCTTTTGAATGGATAGCAAAATATGGATGATTTAGAAAATCATTATTCATTCATAGAATAATTTTTTATTGTTACTTAATGATTTATAAATTATTTTAATTTTTCCAATACATATTCTACTGCGTTTATTCCTGCTGCTCTTCCGAAGATTAAAGCCCTTAATACTGATGTCCCTCCGACATATCTATGATAATATAAGCCAACTATTTCTCCAGCAGCATATAAGCCTGGTATAGGTTTATCATTAGTATCTAAAACTCTCGCGTTAATATCTGTAGATAAGCCTCCATATGTGAACTGTATAGTTCCTATTACTGGATAAGCCATAAACGGTGGTTCGTCTATTGGCAGTGCCCAATTTGACTTAGGTGGAGTTATTCCTTTAGTAGCTTTCCCGTCAAGAATATTAGGATCAAATTTCCCATGTTGCACTGCTTTATTAAACTCTTGTATAGTTTTCATTAAATTATCTTTTGGTATACTTAATTTTTCAGCTAATTCTTCTATACTATTAGCTACTATTGGAGGCAAATCTGACTTTATTCCTTCTTTAAATCTGGGAATTAAATTAGCTTTGTTATCGAATATTATAAACGCTATATGATCCGGTTGTTCAAATATCTTTCTTGCTATAACCTCAAAAGAGTCCGATACATCAGCAAATGCTTCATCTACGAATCTCTTACCTTCTTTATTTACTAAAATTCCAAAAGGATAAATATGGACAAGGGGTCTATAAGCTTTGCTTCTCGCATCTTGAACTGAGCCGTGATAATTTCCGAAGTCTCCAGAAGGTTTAGCTCCTATTTCCAAGGCCATATTTATGCATTCTCCTTGATGAATAGGAGTAGCTGGGTTATCCATTTTTAAATTTATAGCTTCCTTACCGATATATCTAGTTAGCATTTCGTAATTTCCTTCAAAACCACCACATGCTAATATAACTGCTTTAGCTGAAATCTTAAAAGACTTACCTTTATTATCTCTCACTAAAACGCCATTAACGTTACCTTCCTCATCTAATGATAGTTTCCATGCCGTAATATTAAACATTATCTGAACTCCCAATTCCTCAGCTTTTTTTCTTAGTGCAGTTATTATACCTAATCCACCTTCAACAGGGCCAATTCTAGGTATATTATGTCCTGGCCAATTAGCCGGTCTACGTTCAAATTTTACTCCTATAGATTTTAACCACTCAATAGTATCCACAGCGTTATTAATTATTACCTTAATATGTTCCATATTTGCTTTACCTTTAGTAAATTCTTTAAAAGTCTCTTCAAAGTTTGGATCTAAATGCTCTTCATCTACAAATCTCATGTTTGCAGTGGTATATCTAGTATTACCACCCCATTGATCCTCCCCAGTTTTTTCCAAAACAACGATTGAAATATTAGCTTTGCTTAACTTAGCGTATTCCATTGCTGTAACTGCAGCAGCCATGCCTGCAGCTCCAGCTCCTACTATAACTATATCATAATCCATATCCTATGAATTTAACCCTTCTAGCTATTTAAATCTTTACTTGATAAAGTTTATATCTTATAAATAATAACTTTCTATTTATGGCTAATATTGGATTAATTGGCTTAGGTAATATGGGTAGTAGAATTGCTATTAATTTACTAAAATCTGGTTATAATTTATATGTTTATGATATAAATAACGAGAAGGTTAATCAGTTAAATAGGTTGGGCGCTATTAAATGCGATAGTAATGAACAAGTTGCAAAAAATTCAGATATAATATTAACAATTTTGCCTACGTCAAAAGAAGTTTATGAAGTTTTCCTTGGTCAAAAAGGCATAATTAATGGATTAAAAGATAACCATATATTAGTTGAAATGAGTAGTATAGAATCCGAAACGATTATCGATATACATAATAAAATAAAAGAAAATAATCCTAAAATTGAACTAATTGATGCAACTATAAGTGGAGTTGAGGAGGATGCCGAAAAAGCTAATATTCTTCTAATTACGGCAGGAAATAAGTCTATAATAGAATCTAATTTGCCATTGTTCAAATCATTTAGTAAGGATGTAATATATGTAGGTGAAATTGGAAATGCAAAAATTGTTAAAACTGGTACTGCAATGATTAGCGCAATAATAACGTTTGGAGTAGAAGAAGTTTTAGTGTGGTTAGAGAAGCAAGGAATTGATACTAAAATATTTTACGATGTGATAAAGAACACTCCAGCTATTTCTCATGTGAGTGCAGAAATTATTGAGAAATTATTAAAAGATAAGTTTAAGGAGAGGCCATCTTGGATGAGAAAGGATGTATGGATAGGTCTTCAGCGAGCTCATACTTTAAAGATACCATTACCATTAACATCCACTGTTTATGAACTATTTAATTTAGCTGCATCAAAAGGATTAGATAACTTTGAAGCTTCAGGTATTGCAAAAAAATTATATGATTTTTTAAATAAAAAAAGCTAAATTTTCTCTAGCTACATTTACCATAAATATATTAATTAGTATTAATGATGCACTACTACCTGCCGTTTCTAATACAAACTTATTAGTGTATATAGAAGAAATAGATATGCTAGTAAAATTGGAGGGCAATACACCAGCGTTAATTAGTGCATTTATAGCTAGTTTGATTGCAGTTTCATTAATAGCAGCTAGTGAAGGATTAGTAGCATAAATTACTGTGTGTAGATACTCTATAGCTGTACTTTCAGTATAATTATAATATTTTTTCATAAATTGAATAACAGATGACGTATTAGAATAATAATCTTGCATTATCTTATATGTGGCTTTTATAACATTAACTATAAGGTTTGGTTGTTGAGTAATAAAACTATTTGTTGCTACAATATATTCTGCAGGCCATTCTTGTTTTACAATATAAATTAATCTAACTTGTTGAGTTTGTATAACAGAATAAGCAGTCCAAATGTTAATTAAAGTTGCATCAGCCTTACCAGATAGTACTGCAGCTATTTGAGCACTTGGTGAACCTACATAAATTTTTGTATAATTATTACCCCAGCCTAAATGCCCTGCCATTAATTCTAATGTGACAGCGTCAAAACTTCCTGGGCTACTGTTTGCAAAAGTCTTTCCTTTAAGTTGAGTTATATTATAATAACGAGAATTATTTTTTACAATAACTCCAGCAGTATATGGCGAAACGTCCCATACGGCGACAATTTTTATTGGGACTCCTTTAGCTATTGCAGTTAAGATACTAAATATGTTTAAGAATCCTATTTGAGCCCTTCCACTAGTAATTGCATCTATTACTGCTCCACCACCTTGTGGAAACGTTTCCACATCGGCCTCTGGTAAATACTTCTTAAAAAGACCATTTTGATATGCCCAATATAAAGGAATAGGATCAGCGCCAGCTACAGTTATAGCTATGGTAAATTTTTGTGAACTAATAGAAGTGTAATAGTATCCTAATCCCACTCCTACTGCTATTACAATAATTGCTATAATTAATATTGTTAACATTTTACTAATACCTAGATTAAGCTTATTAGATATCTTACTCATTAAAAGATATATACTTAATTTAAGCTTTTAAATTTTTTACTCTAAGGTGTTTTGTGTGATGCTTCAATTTATTTCAATATAATTAAACTGTATTAAGATGATTTTAAAAGATTAATTCACAGAAATTAATGGATTAAATGAAAATTTACACTATCCCTTGACCTCAATCCCCCTAGATAACCGAGTTGGCAAAGTAAGTAGTCCAAGCGTAATCCCAAAACTTGAGAACAGCATCACTGATAGTATTCTTCAGAAATTCCTTGCAATCTAACGCAATCTTAAAATTTTTTAAATTCAACGCATAAATATTTAGTATGACTAACAAGGAGTGTAGTGAGGCTCTTGCTTAGGTAGTGAACATGGTGGCAAGCGAGATAAACTTGAGGTCAGACCATGCAAGAAAAATGCTGCTTGGAGTAATCATAACTAAGTGTGGAATAATAGAAATAGCCGATGCAGTAAACATGGCTTACTAGATTGTACTAGACAAACTCGACAAAATAGCGAGATAAACTTAATAAAAAACAGGTAGGAAATCACCCATTACTACTAATGATAAACGATACCCACAATCACAAACTCCATGCACTGGCATTAACAGTATTAAGAAACTTGGCATAATTATTCTACTGCATACACACAACAAATACGAACCTACAATACAAGTGTTAATAATAGTTGCAAAGGATTTAATAACAAACGAGGATTACGTAGTGTATATACAACCATACATTTCACAAAAGGTTGTTGAAATCCTCAAGGAGAGGATGAGGAGGTTGAGTTCAAGACAGAAATAGAATTTGTTAGAAATATTCTACCAATCCTTGAGAGTGAGCTATTTATTTTTATTTATTAGTAATGGTTTCTGATGCTTTTTTAATCGCTTTAATTATGTTTAAGTATCCTGTACACATACATAAGTTTCCAGAAATTCCTCTTCTTATATCCTCTTCTGTTGGATTAGGTTTTTCCTTTAATAGCCAATAAGCCTGCATTATCATACCTGGAGTGCAATAACCGCATTGTAATGCATGAGCCTCCCAAAAAGCTTCTTGAATCGCATGTAATTTTCCATCTTTAGCTAAACCTTCTAAGGTTAATATTTCTGATTCATTAGCTTGAACGGCTAAAACAGTACATGATTTCACACTTCTATTGTTCATTATAACTGTACAAGCACCACAATGTGTTGTATCACAACCTATATGCACACTTTTAAAACCTAGCTCCCTTAATAGTTCTACTAGTAGCTTTCTAGGTTGAACATAAGCTTCATAAGTTTCCCCGTTTATCTTTAAAACTATTCTAACTTTTGCATATGGATCATAGATTTTCATGTTTAAAACATAAAATTATATTTAGCGTTATAATATCATTTTTATCTCTTTGAAAAACATCTTGAAAATCATTATCATCTTATCTGCCTATTTTTTTTGAAATATATTCTATTAATTTATTTGGAAGTAAAGATTTAGCTTCTTCATATTCTGGTGCTGCCTCTATTTCTTCTAGATCATTTAATCCCGCCCATTTGTATAGTCTACTAAAAGCTACAATTAATCTAGCTGGTTTTTCGTTAGATAAATTAAAATGTTGATGTATAACATTAGGTGGTATGTAAATTAGATCTCCTGATTTCCACTCATATCGCTTTACTTCATCGGAATATTGAAGATTATAACCTTGCTCTGTTATATCAAAGTCACAATCTTGATGTAAATCATAACCTTTACCTTCAACTACATATATGTATTCCTCCGCTAAATGTCTTTGTTTTCCAGAGCGACTTCCAGGTGGAATAATTAACATATATGCATCAAATGTACGTATAGCTGTATCCATTTTCTCATTAACTAACCATTTTATAATTCCATGAGGAGTAACTTCCCAAGGCATTTCCCAACGTTTAATTACTTGTTTCTTTTTCTCTTTATATGGCCATTTATGGGCACTTTTTAATAATTCTTGATAATAATTAGATAAATTAGAACCTTGAAGCCAAACTTTAGATTCTTCCCAAGGCATTTATCATCACTCCTTAGGTTCTTCTCTTGGAGTATATCCTAAATCTTCTTTAGGTCTAGGCTTGACAGTTTTCTGAAATAACATATTCATGAAAATATACATTGGCTTAGTTTTTATTACTACTGCTCTAGCAGGTTTATTAGGATCCGCATTAAAATGTTGATGAACTGTATGGTTAGGAACTATCACTACATCTCCTGCCTCCCATTCTAATTTTTCACCGTCATGGATATCATATCCTTTTCCATCAAGTATATAGAACATTGCTTCATTTACATGACCATGCATTTGAGAATGAGCATTAGGAGCATATTCTTCTACATGGATATGAAGTGTTTGACCTAAACCGTCTTCTGGAACTACCATGTGCTTACTGAAAACTTGAGGCCCATCGACCCACGGCACTTCTTCAGCTTTTATAACTCTAGGTAAGGAACGTAATCTTTTTAGTTCATCCTTTAGACTATACTCACCAGTTATCCCCCTTAAGAAAACTCTATCAGATCTACCTTCCTGAGCATATGGAACTCTCGTTTTTGTTACTTGACCCTGCATAGGTATACATTCTTTCCGCTTATATTTAAACTTTTAAGTATGATTATGCTTTATAAACTGCTTCAATTTATATCAATGAAGTGATATAAAATGAAAAACATAATTTTTAGAAAGTTAACAGATTAATGAAAATTTACGAGTTACTTCTTGACTTCAATACACGGAGCTCTACTAACCGCTAGGTTGTTCAAGTAATTCATCCAAGATTAAGCCCAAAAACTTAAGCCTAGCCTCAACAACTTGCCAAACAAAACCAGCATCTCTCACTAAAAATCCTATTAACAGCAGAGAATACAGACTCAATAAGTCACTTACAACTAAACCCTTCTCCTCTCCCCAACGCTTATAACCCAACTTGTAAACTCATTAGCAACCTAGCAGGAAGCGCTTTTTCTAGTAGAGCGTTCCTCCTATGAGGAATCACAACTTCATTACTAGTCCAATGGTAGCATCATTAGTCTTATACCATAAAATCTCTTAAAATCCTACCACTTAAGCTTTCAAATCCTTAAAAGAAGAATCAACCTCATTACTAGAACCTCAGGCTTAAGCACCTAAGATCCCTTCTTTATTAAAATTTTGAGGACCCTCTAACCATTCTTTCTACCCTACTTGATAACATATTGCCCACCAATATTCGTACTTATTCCAATAGCATCAGTTATTACCTAAAGTTCATTACTTGCCTAGGGAATGTTATCTCAAGGTTACTCTCTTTTCCATGTTGTTGAGTAATCGAATCTTGTTGGAATTATTTTTATCTTCTCTAAGGCTCTTAATACTCCTCAATTGCCATATAGGCATGAAGGGGTGTAGGAATGCTTGGAACACGTTGAACTCCTTTGGAGCTTATACCCGGTTTTAACATTCCTATTCTCCTAAATCAAAAGTCCCCACCGATGTTCAAATACGAAAAGGAGAACATAACAAGCGATAACATTCTTGTTATGCATACCAATCTCTGGTGTACTTCCTCTTATCTATACGAATATGAAATTAGTTATAAATCTTTATGTATAATTTTGAGCAATCCAACAAAACAGTATGGTTAAAGAGAATTCACAACTTAATTTCAACACATTATATAGTTACTAATATGGTCAATTTCTTAGTGAGTATAATATAATAAATATACAATTTTTCTGATATTATTGAATCAAAAGTACCTACCAGTATACTTAACGTTTAATGCTTTATGTTACCGTACACCTACAATGGAAGAATCTTACAGTTAGCTAGTAGAATCTGACCTCCTCACTGCCCTAGAAGGTAGAGGGTTACACTTCTAGAGTAGCTCATTGGTTTACAGCATCGATTCGGAGCTACATATCTCATTTGCTAGTATTTTATATCTCAGAGCTCATTCATGCAATCAGGTTTCAAAGAAAAGAAACCTTCATATTAATTCACCGATGAAGTTAAGGATTCTTTTTCTTACTTCTATTGCTCATTTCATTAATGATGGCAATTTCTGGTTCTTGTCAACAATATATACGTTCTTGATAGAATCCGAAAAATTTTCGAAATTATTAATTGCCAAAATAGCCTTATTAACTTATTGTGAATTTTCTTACCATAACATATAATATCTTTAACTTTGCAATGTATATTTACATGTTAGTACATTGCTAACAATTTTAACCAAGTTATTATTAAATTATTCTCCGAATAACTGTGTTTTAGATTGTTTTTTAGGTTTAGGGAGTTTTAAAATAAGCATTAAAGCTGCTACAGCAAAAATTATCATTATAAGCAATGATTTTCCTAATCCTATAAACTGCGATAGTACTCCAGTTATTAATGGACCTATTGAACCTCCTCCAGTAACTCCTATACCCCATACTAGAGAATTGGCAAATCCTACTGAGCGTCTAGGTACATAATCCCCAGCTGTAGAGAGCAGTAAAGGAAAACCAGTAAATGTGAATAATCCGAAGAAGAATAGTAAAATGATATAAGGGAATATGGTAAATAACAATAAAGTCACTATAGATCCTAAGCCGCTAATTCCCAACACAGTCCTCCTACCTAATCTATCAGATAAGAATCCCATTAAAGGTTGACCTATTATAGACCCTGCATACGTGATGGTTACTGTTAAACCTAAAAATGTATTGTATTGGTACCCATAATTTAGGAGTAAAAACGTAGGCAAAAACTGCATAACTGTGCTTTGAAACACACTCCTTAAGAACGCAATTATTGTTAATAATACTATTATAGAAATTTTCATCACCTTATCAGGACTTTCTCTCTTAGATAAAATAGATTGAATAGGAGTTATAGTTTTTAGCGGTAATATAAAGATAGTTAATGAAGCTACAACTGAAATTAAAACTATTATCCAGAGAGTGAGTTTCATATCATCTAGTAATGTGAAGAGTAAGAGCGAAATTGTAGGATATAATGCTCTTCCTAGGCTTCCTAAACTACCATTAATACCCATAGCAGTACCAGAACTGCCTCTAAAAGCAATATATAACATCTGAGAACCTAATGGATGATAAAAGGTCGATGCAAAACCGCAAACAATTATTGATATTACTACTATAGGTAATGAAGCCAATGAGACTGAGTAGCCTAATAGTAAAAGACCAAGAGCCCATAAAAGTATACCAATTCCTATACCAGTTTTAGGAATAGACGTAGTCAGCCTTGTAATTACCGGTGATAATAGAGCTGAAATCCCATTATAAATTGTAGCTAAGATACCTATAAGAAAATTTGAGAAGCCTAGATGAGATACTAGAAAAGCATAGAGTACTGGTAAGACAGCTCCATTTCCATCATTTATAAAATGACCTACTGATGTTATTATTAGAGTTTTGATTTTCATATTTTGTAGATATATAGTTTGCTTATAATTTTTTCCTTAATTTTTTATATAATGCTTTTCCGCGAATGTTAACTTATTAAGATAATTTTGGAGTTAACCAAACTGTTGGCTTAAAAACTATAGGAAACCTTCCTTTATTAGGATTATTATACCATCCTTTGTATATTGATAATGCATTTCTATAACAGTCTTGTGCTATTTTCGAAGGAAGATTGAAACTTTTAAGAATATTATAAAGTTTTTTATGAACAACACTAATAACATTGTTTTTATTAGGATTAATCCTTTTCTCTCTTAACCAATAAAGAACATATCTTAAAGCTTCTAAATAGTTTTTAGAAAAGACTAGGAGGGAGCTTGTTAGAGCGATATTCATCGAAACAGTTGCTCTTATCGCATTATTCCTCCTAGTCATTGATTAATTTTAGAAAATAATTATTTAAGTCTATTCATCTCTGCTCTTAAGGACGAGACTTTCAATTGATGCAATCCTTAAGATAGTATTGCAAGACCGCTAGCATTGTGTAAGCCTTGACTCTCAACTTCCTTAATAAATTATAAATTGTTGTTAAAGGCTTTCCTTAACCTTTCCCCTTATATTCATCCTATTCAAGTAGTTTTTCCCCTCCTTACTCATCCTATGACTAATGTTTCATAAAATGTTCTTTTGCAAGACTTGCACTTATATTTTTGTTTTTCTTTGATTGATATTTCTTGATGATTCTGTTTAATTCACATGATAGGTATAAGGGTTGTTTTACTTCCCTTCTGAGGTAGTATATTGTTGATGGCGGTATGCCTAGCTTTGTTATTGGTACCCCAAGACAAATGCTGACAAAGCTAGGGAATATTTTCTAGGGTTGTGTTTTTTTGTTTTACATTTAAATTCTCTAGAATTAGTAGTTTTAATGATTGGAAGGTTACAATGTTTAACATTTCTCATATTTTCTATATACAAACTAACACACCTGCACAAGAAGATCTCTAATAAAAAACTTATATTTCGATAGTAATACTATATTTTTTAATTCATCCTTTCGAATGTCATAACTGTATTAGAATATTCCAAAAAGTTTATAAGCTTAAAACTTGTTATTTTTAATAGAGCGGTTAGTAAGCTTAATTCTAATCTAGGTATTAGTAAAATGTTAACAATATTAATTATAGCAATTATTGTAATAACAGTAGGAGTAGGATTAGGATATTATTAGGATATTATTATGTATTAACATCGTTAAATTTAATGCCAATAACCGTAGGTGTTGTTGATTTTCATGAACATGCATATCTGGCTCCATTACTTAATGCTTCTTTAACTAACGTGTTCTCGAAGTATTTACCAAATGTTAATTTCCAAATCTTTTCAGGAGGTAGTGGTGATGTAATAAAAGCAATGGAATCTGGATCAGTACAAATTGGAATAGTTGTAGAAGACAATGCTGTAACTGCAATAACTAAGGGGGCACCCATTTTGATAATTGCTACATTTGAACCTACACCTATTAATTTCGCAATAGTAGTGAGTGCAAAATCATCTTATTATAACATTAGTCAACTTAAAGGAAAGACTTTTGCAAGCAGTCGTCCAGGAAGTTTTGATGATATTATTCTTCACATATTATTTAACCAAGAACATTGGGGGAACAACTACACTGAAATTTATGTAGGTTCTATTACTGCACAGCTAGCAGCAGTGCTAACGGGTAAGGTAGATGCGACTGCTGCTGCACCATTAGTACAGCCATCAGTTCTTAATACGAGCCGATTCAGAATAATTGGATATGTAAAAGAATCGTGGCCTTTATGGGTTGTTGTAGCTACTAAATCTTTTGTGCAGCAGCACCCACTTGAGATTAAAAAATTTTTGGAAGTACTTTTCATGGTAAATAAGTGGTTTGATGAAAATAAAAATAATAGTAGCTATTATTTTATGATAAATAAGTATCAATTTCCACCTAATTTAGCAATACTTTTCTTAAAAACTAATTATTATAGCACGGATGGTATGATATATCCTGGAGGAATCCAGTTAGAGCTTCAATTCTTACAGAGAACTCATGTCATAAATGTCACTAATATCCCTGATATATCAGCTTTTTATACTACACAATTTGCACCGGTTGCACCAATGAACGAATTGTATTATAAGGGGTCAATACTTAGCTAATTTTTATAATCAATTTTTTTATTTTTAATATAAATTAAAGAGAAAAGTTATTACAGGTTGTATCTATAACTAGTTCTTTTTCTTTCTATAGTGTTTCTCATAACGGTTATAACGAAGTAAATGGAGTAATACCCTATTTAGAAGGATAGGGCGTAAATAGCTAGGGAAATGAGAGTAAAGAGGAGTAGAGTATACTGCCTTATAACCCTTTTGAAGTATTTACTTGTTAATTCCTCAATCCCTTCATTGTAGTTAAGACGACAAGCACACGGAGTCGAATCCTAGCTCTCTTTAACATGATGAATAGTACAGCCATAGTGTTAACATTCCTAATAACCTAAATGCAATAATTTTTACCCTTGAACTTGCCGAACATAGTCGCATTAATTCCATAAAACCCACTCAAGTGAATAACGTACTTCACTTTACTATACTTCTTATAATGGTAGAGTAATGTTGGGAGTGGCAGCAGGATTCTCCAAGAGCATAAGCCTGAGAGATGCATAACCAATGCTAGTGCAATCTCTTCTCTGGTGTAAAACCTTAGCTTAACATTAAATACTCCATTAGGATAAGAATAACTTGAGTTAGCATGGAGAGTCCATTAGGTGAACAAATGGGAAATAGCTGGAAGATCCCGTGCTCACTCTTAAAAGTAATCAAGACAAATTCTAACACTAAAAATACAAAATATACGCTACTAACAAAATTGTTATCCTTATTGAGATTAGCTAAACTATACTTTCTATGTATCAAAATATTTATATAATAATTTAGTTTAAATAATAACCAACAAAATGAGCAGAGACGATGAGGTTGTGATTAAAGTTAGGAACGTACATAAATATTTTTATGCTAGTAAAAATAAGCTTGAAGTACTAAAAAACGTTAATTTAGATATAAGAAGGAAAAGCTTTTTTACTATTGTAGGACCTAGCGGTTGCGGTAAAACAACTCTCTCACTTATAATTGCAGGTCTAATAAGTCCTTCAGAAGGAGAAATATTCATAGATAATACTAAAGTGAAAGGTCCAAGACCAGATAAAATAGCAATGGTATTTCAAGATCCTATGTTATTACCTTGGAGAACAGTAATGGGAAACGTAGAATTTGGCTTGGAAATAAGAGGTGTGCCTAAAAAAGAAAGAAAAGACATCGCACAAAAATATATCGATCTAGTAGGTTTATCTAAATTTGAAGATTATTATCCCCATCAAATATCTGGAGGAATGGGGCACCGTGCAGCTATCGCTAGAGCGTTAGCTGTGGATCCCGAAATACTTTTGATGGATGAACCTTTTGCAGGTTTGGATGAACAGAGTCGTCTTTTGTTAGGAATGGACCTTGTTAGAATCTGGCAAAAAACTGGCAAAACAATAGTATTTATTACTCATAGTATCCAAGAAGCATCACTTCTTTCTACTGATATTGCGTTATTTACGCGAAGACCTGCCACTGTAAAAGAAGTGATTAAAATAGACCTGCAGCATCCTAGATCGTTAGAAGATTATAATCTTGTTAAGATTAGAAAGTATATATGGGATAGAGTGAGTGAGGAGATATTAGCGGTGAAATGATAAAATGAATCTAAAAATATTAGCCTATAGAATATTTGTATTTATAATATTCCTAGCTTTATGGCAATTGTTACCGACCTTAGGACTAGTAAGTCCATATATCTTATCTCCTCTCTCCTCCGTAATAGCTACATTTCCTCACATGCTAGATACTAAAGGAATAATACCAGGAGGGTTGATTCCTCAACTTTTAACAACATTAATAGAATTGGGTGTTGCGTTTGCGTTTAGCGTTGCCATAGGTTTAATTATAGGTTTAGCATTAAGCTATTTTAAGCTAATTGGGAACGCCTATGAATCATTGATATATTTAATGTACGCAATACCGGCTCCAATTTATTATCCAATTCTTTACCTAATGTTAGGATTAGGAGTAGAATCTAAGATAGCCTTAGGGTTTTTATTAGGCGTATTTCCATTGATAATAAATATAATTTCCGGTTCAAAGGAATTAAACAACTTTTATATCGTACTAGCTAATTCAATGGGAGCTTCTGGTATCCAAGTATTTACTAAAATTATGATTCCAGCCTTAGCCCCATATATAATGAGTGGTTTAAGGTTAGCACTAGCATTTTCTTTTATAGGAGTTATATTAGGCGAAGTCTTAGCGTCGGAAGGAGGTTTAGGCTTTGCAATTAGCGTTGCTAACTATAATTTTGCTACTCCTCTTATGTACGATTATATTATAATAGTAATATTGCTGGCAGTATTATTTTATGGTGTTATACTCCTCATCGAGAAAAAAGTGCTTAAATATGGAATCTAAGACTAAAAGATCATTATATATTACTATAATTCAAATAATTAGTGTAATAGCCTTCTTTCTCATTTGGCAGTATTTAGTTGAAACTGGAATTATTCCTACATTATTCTTAGCCCCACCATCTTCAGTAATAGTAAATTCACCATCAATTTTAAGCGATCCATTTGTATATGAGAGAATAATATATACAATTTGGGTTACTATTGCTACATTTTTATTTACAATAGCCGTCGGCACAATATTAGGACTTTTACTAGGGCTTTTAACATATTTAAGATCAACTTTTGAACCTTATATAGTGTTATTATATTCTATACCTAAATCGATATTTATACCTATTTTTTGGACCATATTCGGTTTAGGCTTTTCATATCAATTTGGATTTGCTGCATTTGGCGCAACTATACCGATGACACTTATCGTTATGTATGGAGTTAAGAATATCGATCCACAGTTAGTTAGCTTAGCTAAATCTTACGGTGCAAGCTCATATCAAATATACTATAAAATAATTTTACCTTCAATTTTACCTTCAATAATAAATGGTGCGAGGTTATCTTTAAGACCTGTATTAGCAGATATAATCGCAGCTCAGGAATTTGTGGGTACTTCAGGTGTTGGATATCTCGCTCAATATTATTCAACTAACTTCTTAACAGTTCAACTTTATACTATAGCAGTAGTCGTAGCGTTAATAGGAATGGTTCTATATTATATCATTTCTAGAGTAGAAAGGAGACTTCTAAAATGGAACATAAGTGTAGTTTAAATTTTTTTATAAAAGATATTATTTTTTATATAATCCAAATACTTTAAATATAGATTCATCAGTGTAGGAGAAAATTATCGCGGGTTCGTTATTGTTATTAATAATTCTATATTTAGTCCAAGAAAGTATTATTATTGAATCACAGGGTCTATAGGTGGATTAAGGATTACGAAGATAACGGAGAAGAAGCGTTATTTTACAAGAAGAGAAAGGGGAGGAAGAGGAAGGTTGATGAAAGGTTAATAAATGTTCAAGAAGGGAAGATTATAAGAGAGGCTTACATACAAGAGAAGTTCCAAGCTAATATATACTAATAGTTGGTAAAGCAGGACTGCCTTATTATTCTAATAGACTCCTTCATTTTCGTCTTCTTTGTTATGCTCTGCTAATTCGAGTAGAGCTTTTTTTACCCTTACGAAAGAATATCTAATTAGTGGATTATGATATTGAGAGGTAATCGTTAAAGGTCTTAAGCTATGTCATAAAGTATCTAATAATACAACACCGTTTTCATTTCTTTGATCTTCTTTATTCTTAAGTAAAATATTGCACTTAGAGATAATAAAACGGGTTATCCAAACCAGAAAACCATATTAAATCAATTCTGCCATCGTTATTATGTTCATGAAGCATCCAATTGGATTGAACTAATACATCACCTTTTCTTAAATCCATTTTAAAGCCATCATAAATTATATATGCACCTTCATTAGGCTCTTCAAGAATTAGCCTTAAGTTAGTTGCAGTATGCCTACGAGCAGGAGCGTATTCTCCAGCATTAATTGACTGAATACCATCTGTTAAAGTTGGAGCTACAGCCAAAGCATCAAAAGGTTTAATCTCGCTTAACCCTAGTTATTCTCCAGGCTGTAAAGAAACTTATAAATGAGATTAATAAAACATAAAACTGAACTAAAGCCAATAAGAAGTGCTGAGAATATAGCGCTTATAGCAATTGAAGGAGAAGTTATTTTTGATATTATAGAATCTAATATAGGTAGTTTATGTTGACCATTAGACTTGTATGACAGTGAATAGTACACGACGCATTTAATTGATACAACGTGAAACACGAGTAGGTAACATTAGATAAGAGGGATTATTCAGAACAAAGGTTTAGGAGTATTAAACACAGGCTTTTCCAATGAAAAACACGCCAATACTTTAAAGTAACATACATAATGCAAACTAATAAATCATGGTGATTATAAAATAATTGTTATAATAATTAAATTATACTTATATAATATAAATTACTGGACCTAAGTCTAAGATTTATTTTGATAAATTATAAAAAATAATAAAATAAAAACTATTATTACTTTTTCTCTTAGTTATGTAACTATCTTTACAAACTCTTCACTAATCATTTCAGTTACATCAAACGGGGTATTCATAATAACTCCTGCGGGATTTGTTCTTTCCGTGAGTTTAAGTCAACTTATAAATACAAACTTATCTTAACTTTTTTACTGGATTTTATTCTTTCAACATTTATCAGAGAAATGAGATACCATACTGAAGCAAGTTGCTTATTGGGTGCAGCAATAGCTGATGTATTACCCGTTTTTATAGCACAGTTTGAGTCTACATCAACTACATTATTTTACTATGCTGTTATTAACGTGGCTTAATAGTAATTTCTCTAATAGCATTTATTTTTCAAATTGATTTATTTTTTCTCAGGAAAATTCTTATTCTCTTTCTATCATAATCAAATTTAGGATTACCAACGTGAATAATATGCAATAGTTGCTGAATGATAATTGACCTAAAGTTGGCGTTAATAATAGAAGAAGTTAAAAAATGATTTTATTCTGAAATTACAGGATTCTCAAGTGTTCCTATTTTTTCTATTATAACTCTTACAACATCTCCTGCTCTTAAGAACTTTCCAGTACTCAATCCAGTTCCAGCCGGGGTTCCAGTAGATATTATATCTCCAGGCTTAAGTGTTAAACCTTTTGAAATGTATTCTATTAACTCTGATATACTAAATATCATATCATTAGTATTTCCTTTTTGCCTTAATTCATCATTTACTAAAACCTTCACCTCTAAGTTATAAGGGTCATCTATTTCATCTTTAGTTACTATCCAAGGTCCTATCGGTGCCGCAGTGTCTAAATTTTTTGACCTGAGCCAATTAACTACGTATCTCTTACTTGGCCTAAGATCTCTAAAGCTAATATCATTAAATACTGTATAACCTAAAACATAATTCATCGCTTCTTCTTTACTAATATACTTTCCAGTTTTTCCTATCACCACTGCTAATTCTCCTTCATGATCTACTTGCTTTGATATTTTTGGAATTAGTACAGGCCATTTATGTCCTATTAAATTACTTACGAGCTTTGTAAAAATGTAAGGCTCCTCTGGCAAGGGATTTCCAGTTTCTTTAACATGTTCCTTATAATTCATTCCCACACATAAGATTTTCTCGGGTTTCATAATAGGAGGATAGTAATAAACATTATATAATTGATGGATGCAAGGTTCTATTTCAGAATTTAGTTTTATTTCTCCTAAAAATTTTCTTAACAATTCAAATGCTACATCCCCTCCATTTATTAGTCCTTCCACATTTTGAAACCAGCTTGGTGGTTCACCATGAATTATCCTATATGCGCATTCTACATCTAGTATAGTATTTTGAATTACTACACCTAACTTTGCTCTCTCATATTTATTTTTAGAGAATGCAACTATTTTCATTCTATCTTAAATTGTATCGTCATGCTTAAAAATTTTTCCGATAAAACGCAATAGAAATTTTTAGAGTTAATACTTTATAATAGAATATTAATTCTTTATTATAAAAAATAGAAATTCATAGTCTCTGATTTATTTATTTTTATTAATTTTTAAAATTTATTTATATCTATTCAAAGTATCGCCCTTAAAGGTTGAGACGAATATAATTAAATATTTGAAGATTTAAACATATATCAGGATTTAGTGATGCTTCGCCTAATTTCGATAGAGGGCTTTATGGGACTTAAGGAGGAGCATTCAGCATGGCAATTATTATATAAAAGGATTCTTATTAGAATTTAGATTTAGGATTGGTCGTTCTTCATATGAAGGCTTTCGAATCTGATCTAATGTGGAAGCTCTGAGCTATAAATTCTAGCAAATGAGAAACGTAGCACGAATCAATACTGGAAACCTATGAGTTACTCTAAAAGGAAACCCTCTCTCTTAGAGAGAAGTGAGGTACACAGCTTGCTTACTACCATGTTTACTAATTCTGCAAGGCTTGGCATACTCTCATTAATCATATCAATTTTAATGCGTTAATTTCTTAAAAGTTTTAAAGGTAACGTCAGATTGCTACAATTTTCAGAAGGATACTACCAATTTAGTCTCTAAATATTTTTATTAAATTTGTTGATGACCAAGAATTCATCTAATCGTTATGAATTTTATTTTCTAAAAGATTTATATATGTCCATTTCTTTTTATGAATTAGGTGATATAATAATGAAAAAGAATACACGTAAGCTAGGAATAAGCAGAATGTTAGCCGCTATAATAGCAGTGGTGATTGTTATTGCAGCAATAGCAGTTGGCCTAGGTTATTATTATTATTCTTCCTCACAACCTTCCCCTACTACTATATCGCCAATATCTACTACTCCTATAACAATAGGCGCAGTCTCTGCTCCACATCCAGATATGGCAGCATGGGCATTTATAGAATTTAAAATTCCATCTATAATTAAGCAGTATGATCCTAACATTAATCTTGAAGATTTAGCAAGTAGTGGTGATGTAATTCATGCGGTAGAAAGTGGAAGTGTGCAAATAGGTATTGCTGGGACCGATGCTATAACAGTAGCAATTAGTCGAGGTGCCCCACTTGTAATAGTAGCAACTTTTAGAGAAACTCCAGCGTTCAGATCTGTTGTTGTTTCGCCAAAATCGAACATAGCTACTTTAAATCAATTAAATGGTACAACTGCTGCTGACAGTAGTCCAGGTAGCTTAGATGATATAGCAACAAAATATTTAGCAAGCAAGTTTAAACTTGAATTTAAAGTAGTATATGTTGGTTCTTTTAGTGCTCAAGTTGCATCTGTAGTAAGCGGTTCTGCGACATTTACAAATGTAAATCCTTACGATGCAATGAGACTGATTGAAAACGGAACATTAAAGGCTATTTATAACTTTTCTTATCCATGGCCTATGTTTTCTATATTTACAACAAGAAGTTTTCTGCAGCAAAATCCTACTGCAGTAAAAGCTGCTGTAATGGCACTACTTAAAGGTAATCAAATATATGAGGAAAACCAAAATAATGAAACAGTTAATTTCTTGATCAACTACTATAAGGATATTATGAGTCCTAGCGATGCAGTTCAACTATTTAAAATAATTAAATTCTCAACTAATGGTGCAATTAATGCTACAGTTTTGCAAATCTTAATAAATACTTATATAGCATTGAATATAATTACTAATACGACCATTACTGCCAAGGATGTTTATACAGATCAATTTGTACCAGTAGTATCATAATCCTTAATTTTTTTTGGTTAAAAATTTTTTAAAATCTATTCAGTAAACTTTATATTTTTGAAATACGCATTATTTACTATGCCAGTAAAACTAGTTAATGAGCTACATAAGCAAGACTATTTTGTAGAATTCGCTAAATCAGAAGGTATACCATTTTATGAGGACTATTATATAGATCTTTTCTCAGCAAGAACATCGCTTTGGGAGAGATTTGGTGTAAACGGGGCTTGGATTTATTTAAAGGGTGCTGCAGCTTTGGATGCTGCATATATTCTTGATATTCCTCCTCTAAGTTCTACAAAGACACAGAGATATATTCTTGATGAAATAGGAGTAGTTCTAGAAGGAGAAGGATATACGGATGTTTGGTATGACGAAAATAGTAAGGTGAGGATAAATTGGAACAAATGGACATTATTTAAGATTCCTCATAATGCATTCTTTAAGCATGTTAACAATAGTAAAGAAAGTCAAGCTAAAATACTGTCTGTAACTCAGCTACCTTTAATGATAAATGCTTCTAGAGATAATGACTTAATCTTCAATAATTCTCATAAACCTCAAGAATTCTTAGAATTAATAAAGAATAAGGAATACTTTAAGAATTCTGGCATAATGGAAACACCTAAAGGTGTGTTGTGGAAAGGATACGTACTAAGTGATATAGCCTCATTAGAATTACCTTCCTCAAAATATTTTGGTTCTAGAGGTATTGGAACTAAAGGTGTTAATTTAGATTTAGGATCTGGATTAATGGCACATATTTCTGAAATTCCTACCTTTACTTATAAAAAAGCACACGCTCATGGACCTAGTGCGACAATATTAATATTAAAAGGTGAGGGATACTCATTAATGTGGTATGGTTCTACTGAATGGAGTGAAGCATGGGAAAAGGTTAGAATAGATTGGAAACCAGGTTTCCTATTCATACCGCCAGATAAGTGGTTCCATCAACATTTTAACGTCAGTTCAGAACCAGCTAGATATTTAGCTATTCATTCTCCTATAGGCCACATTGGAGAACAAAATTTCGTACAAATAGAATATTATGAAGAAGATCCAGAAATCAGAAAAATGTATGAAGAAGAACTAAATAAACGTGGTCTTAAATCACAAATGAAACCAGAGCTCTATCAAAAGAAATGATTTTTTATTATTATATCTTTTTATTAGATTAGAGATATAATTTTCTTGGAAGATTTACCACATAAAGATATAGCTTTTAAGCTTTTAAATGTAAAATAAATTATATGGTAATACTAGTTAATGAAAAAGATATAATGAGAATCTTAAATTATAAAGATATATATTCATTACTTATAAATGTATTTAAAAGCCTAAAAGAAGGGTATGGAGCATTTTCTAAAAGATTGAGAACAGTGTTTCTAGATACTAATCTTACTTACTCAAAAAATAGAGCCTAAAGATAGTATAACGGTTGATATTAATGTGAGAACAATCGTTGTTGGTAAAGATGAAAATAGCTATGTTAAGATTCCTACAAGAATTAATGAAATTCATAGATAGAAATCCCTAGCAGAAAGATTGCAAATAAAATATCCAAAAATATGGAAAGAAAAAAAGAAGAATTTTATCTTTTCATTCAAAAGCTAAAAGAATTGCAGAAGACTTTGCTAGAAAAATTGGCAAAAGATCATTGATGAAGCTATTAGAATGAATGTCAATGTTATTAATTGGAGAATTTAAAGTTTATGATTAAAAAAGTTAAAAAACTTCTTAAAAAGTTTAGAAATAAACTTTATTTAATGCAGTATCGCAGAATTCAATACTGGATTGATTGACAAGCAAAGAAGCATGGTTTGCTTGTAAAGTATGTTTTAGCATATTATTCTTTAATAGAATGTCCTAGGTGTAATAACAAAATGAAAGAAATTTCCTATCGTAGGTTTAAATACAATTGCGGTTATGAAAATGATTGTGATGTAATAGCTATCAAAAACTTAAATGGGGTGGTTCTGTTAGCTACTTACTGCCCACCAAATGCGATATGTAGCTCCGAATAAATTGAGGGGAATCCTCGCCATTCATGGCTGGTAGGAAGTCAGAATAACTAATTCTAATATGTCTTTCGTAACAGCAGATTTAGTAAAGAATGGAATTATAAGAGAAAGAAGGGAAGAGTAATTTTATAATTTATTAGCTCTTAAAAATTGTAATGATATTTCATTAAACTGTTCTGGCTGATCCAATACACACATGTGTGCAGCATTATCCAATATTACTAATTTAGAATTTGATATATTCTTATGAATGAACTGTGAATAATGGAGAGGTGTAAAAATATCTTCTTTTCCACATATAATCAGTGTGGGAACATCTATTGATGAGAGAATTTTTGTGTCATCTTTCTTATTCATCAACGCTTGTAAAGTTTCTATAATCGCATCCTTTTCCATGCTCATGCTCATAGCCTTAACTAAATCTAATATCCAAGGTTTATGTTCTAGTGTATATTTAGAAAGTCTTTTCGGTGCGTACAAGTTTACGAATTCCTTTACACCTTTTTCTTTTAAAATCTGAATTTGGGTTAATCTCCTTGCTTTCTCATTCTCCCCATCTGGATGAGCTTTAGTACCAGTTAATATAAGCCCTGAAATAAATTCCTTTGCGACCCTCCACATATTGAATGCAATAAATCCGCCCAATGAAGATCCTACAATTACAGCTTTTCTTATCCCAATTTCTTGCAATAATGTTACTATATCTTCTGTGAATGTATCAATACTAATTTTTCCTGGAGTATAAGAGGTATCACCGTGTCCTCTAAGGTCTGGTGCTATTATTCTGTATCCATTATTTATGAAATATGGTATTTGATAAATCCACATTAGTTTTGAGTGATTAAAACTATGTAAAAAGACAACCACATTATCGCTTTTCCCTAAATCATAATAAGAGATTTCAATGTCGTTACCATTTAATTTCTTAAAGCCTACACTCATTAACATTTTAATGTGCTGCTTGCTTAAAAATTTTTTACAAATTTCTTAAAGCCTTACCTCTTCTCTTTTAATGTTAAGATTGAGAAAAGTTAGATGATGTATTCTTTAATTATTCCGAAATATTTATTTAATACATATAAAAATTAATTTTTGTTATACTTTTCTTTCTTGTATAATCCAAACGCTTTAAATATAGGTTCATCAGAATATGAAAAAACTATTGCTGGCTTCTCGTCATTATTAATAATTCTATATTTAGTCCATGAGGGTACGATAATGGGATCATAGGTATTTAAATTAACCCATAACTTACCTATATTAGATTCTATTATATCAACACTAATGTTCCCCTCAATTGGTATTAATATAAGATTCTCAGTGGATCGTAAAGGTTTTAATTCAACTCTAGGGTTTATTAATCTCATTTTAATACTAATAGTAGGTAAAGCTGGGCCTCCATTGGCAGGGTTTAAATATTCTATTACAACTCCTTCATTTTCATCTTCCTTATTATGTTCTGCCAATTCAAATAGAGCTTTTCTTGTTCTCGAAAAAGAGTACTTTATTAACGGATTATAAGATTGAAAGTAGAGAGTGATTGGTTTTAAGCTACTTCCTAAGGTGTCAATTAAAAACTCACCATCTTCACTTTTTTGAAATTTTTCCTCAATCCTATAGTAAAATATTGCACCTAAGTATAATAAAAACGGGCTATCTAGACCAGAGAACCAAATTAGATCACTTTTACCTTCATTATGATGTTCATGTAAAGTCCAATTTGACTGAACTAGAACGTCTCCAACTTCTAAACTCATTTTATAATTATCATACACTATATAAGCCCCTTCTTTTGGGGCTTCTAAGATTAACCTTAAATTAACTGGTGTATGTTGATGTGCAGGGGCGATTTCGCCATTTTTGATTAATTGAAGACCGCCAGTTAAGGTTGGAGCTATGGCTAATGTATCAAACGGTTTCATTTCTTTAAATGCAGGGTTAACAAAATGAATTACTCTTCTCTCAGAATCTTTTGGGGATATATATTCAGAAATTTTATATAAGAAGCTCTTAGCTATCTTATAATCCCACTTATAAGGAATTGCTAAAGATTCTGGAAAATTAGTAAATATAGTTCTTTTACCTTGCTTTTTAGCTTCTTCTGGAAATAAACTTATATATAAATTGTATTTTGCCATTTCATCAAGAATTTCTCTTACTACATTATACACTTTAACATCACTTATGTTGATTTGTAAATAAATTATAAAAGCTTTTCTCTATAAATTATGCATTCTTATCAATCTGTGTTAAAATTAATCATTATGCTTGATAATATAACGATTGTGGAAGTTCATACGCATTTCTATACTAAGAGTTGCCTAGAAATCTTAGAAAAATAAGGAATGTTAACTAAGGCTAGAGAAAATGTCATAAGAATAGGTAAAGGCAAAAGGATTTCTCTGATAGGGATTATCATTAATTTAGAGAATAAGGCTTAAAGAGATGGAAAATTTCTGTTTTAGAACGTATCAAATACTCAGCATATTTGGACCTTGACAAAAAGGGGCAAGCTTCGCTCCTTCTAGGGACGGGGTAAAGTTTTTAAATTTTGAATAGTTTAAATTATATAAAATATGAAACGTGTCCCCATATGGGGAAACCAAAAATATAATCTTCACTAATCACCTTATCTATTTGCATACCTCCAGAACGAATAAAGAACTGGAGAATTAATAGATTACCCCTTTGAAATCGCTCACGTTTTAGCCAAGTTAATTTTAAGTGGGCTCTAGATAAGTATTATTTAAAGATCGTTGCAGCACATAGTGTAGGTTACGTAACTTATCAATTCGGAAGATTAAATAAATTGTATGAAGCAGATTCGTATCTAAATTTAAAAAAATAGAAAACCTAGTGAATAATTAAAAGAAATTTGCTAACATTCAATAGTTTTCAGCAAGGAGGCTTTAGAACATGTACTAAAAATTCGCAGGTAAGGATAAGGTTCAGTTCAGATCATCCTTTCAAAATATCATACTAGGTAGGAATGAAAAGGTTACTAGAAAAGTCCTAAATATTGAAGGTCTTATATCAGTTCACGAGAAGAATGCGAAATATTTGTATAAGTTAAAAATATATTAAGTATCTTGAATTTCTTTTGAGAAAATTTCTTTTGGATCATACATTCTATTAATAATACCTTGTTCATAACAATACCTTATGAAGGTCTCTATTGTCTTATAGTTCTTAGAGATCCCATAAGGCCAGAAATCTTCACCAGCAATATTTTTCATTACCTCAAAATCATGCTGAATCCAAGGTGAAAACATATAAGCTACACCAAACTGTGATACATTATAGATTTGAAGAAATGCAATCTTTTTAGATTCCTCGAAGGCTTTATATAAATTATAAGCTACCCATGGGTACTTCTCGTAAATATCATATCGTATAACAATTAAATGCATTATAGGGAATATTCCAGTTTTTTTAAAGTACTCTAATTCTACTTCCCTATAATTTTCAAATAGTCTCTTAACGTTTGAACCTCTAATGAAACTTGATGGTGCTTGAGCAGCATAAACTGCGTCTATTTCACCTTTTTCTAGCATTCCAGATAGAGTTTTACCTTCTGGAATCCTTTCGATTTTAATTCCCTCTTTAACCCTAAGCATATCAGTCTCAGCCATCCTTCTCGCAACTTCTGTAGCTTCTAATGGTCCAACATAATAAGTTACCGAATCATAAGGGACGTTGTAATAGTCTTTGAGAATCCCCTTAATCCATACAGCTGCGGTTTGCCTCCATTCTGGCAGTCCAACCTTCTTTCCTATTAAATCTTTAGGTTCTTCAATCTTGCTATTTTTATTAATGTATATTGACCTATGTCTGAACATTCTAGATGGGAAGACTGGTATCGCTATGAATTGCTTTGAATAGAAATTCTCTAAATATCCTCCAAAAGACATTTCAGAAACTTCAAATTCTTTATACTTAAGCATTCTAGAGAAAGTCTCTTGAACCCATAATGGTAAGTAAATTAAATCAATCCCTTCTGGTTTCGCTTTACCTAAGAGTAATGGTAAAGTTCTATCATAAATGTAGCATGCTAAAGTTAGCTTTAAATTGGGCATAGGTTATCTTAATCTATACTGTTATATAAATTTTACGGGGTGTGGAAGGAATGTGTACAACATATTGTTAATCTAGTATAAATTATATGAGTTAATTTTGCATGAATGAAAGCCTCGCACTTAAGAGCAGGAATGAATAGATTTAAATATCTTAGAATTAAATTTTCTTAGGAAATTCAGCAACGCTTCTCTTAAGCTTGATCAAGGCTTTATGGGACTTAAGGAGGAGCAATCAGTATTTCTTTTTAATGAAGGTTTCTTTATAGAATTCAGATTTTGGGCTGGCAACCCATTATATAAGGTTTCTTTTCGTTGAAACCTGATAATATGGGGGAAGCTCGGATCCTTAAAATGTCCAGCAGATAAGACATGTATGCACGAATAAATGCTGGAAATCTATGAACTTTCCTAAAAGGAAACCCTTACCTTTTTAGATAAGTGAGAATGTAAGCTAAAAGGGAAATGAGAATGGACATATTCATTCCTAAATAACGTAGGAGGGTAAAAATAATTTGCAGGTAAAATATCATATTCCATGCAAATCAAATTTTTATGGTAATTTTATCTAAGTTGACTCCAAAGCTTCTAAAGGCTGAGCTCCACTTGAAGGAAACCCTTGAGTCAGAGGTAATGCTAGAGAAAAATAAAAAGGACGACTAAAGCTTCCTAATAAAGTCAGTGATTATGTTAAAAAGGCATATAGCTTTAAGGATATTCTGTTATTCCTAGACCTTTATTATCTAAGCGCAAGCTCTTTAGCTGACCAGCAGGGATTTGTTGACTTAGCTTACGCTTATTTTAAGAAAGCAGCATAATAATAGAACCTCGTAAAGGCTAGAAGTCTTCTTCGATTCTCAGATGCACATTAGAAGAGGCCTAGATTTTGGAAAGGTTAAAAAGGATACATAAGTCAGCAGTTAATGCAGAAGAAGATTTTGGAACATGTGAAGGGCTAATGATGTGTTTTCTTAGGGATATGCCTGAAAGTTTTGAAGATGAAGCTTTAGAATACGCTATGCGCTACAAGGCTGGAGAATTAGAGCTGGCCTAGCTTCAAAGGAGCTAAGAAAATCCTTCATCAAAGTCGGGAAAAGTGTTTAAAAAAGCAAGGTATGAAGAGTATATAGCTATTGCGTACACAGGAGAAGAAAGCCCTACGGAAGACTTATGGGAAGCTATAAAATTGTTAAAGATGTCTAGGATAGATCATGGATATCATATGTTTGAGAACGAAAACTTCGTAAAATATGTTGCTGGAAACAAGGTACCTTTAACGATGTGTCCACTGGCAAGTGTGGGCATTGAGCACTTTAAAGATATTAAAGTGGTGCCTGTAAAAGAATCTCTCAAGAGGAATCAGAATATTCATCAATTCTGACGACTCTGCGTACTTTGGAGGTTATATAAATGAAATTTATATAACCATAGCATCTTGGCAAAAAGCTATTGGGTTGTTAACGGACGTTATGCAAAAGGTTTGGGTATATGGTACTATGATCAGTTATGCCAAGAATGCGATGCTAATATGATTAAACAAAGCTAAGAGCAAAATTAAAGAGAATTGTTCATACAGCAAATTAACCCAAAAAAATTTAAATATTAGGTAATAACACAATTATGTAAAAGGAGATGGATTTTGAAAAAAGCATATTTAACGGTGTTAATCTGCAGACTTTAAATAAACTTTATATTAAAATTATTGATTTTAGAAGACTTTATGAGAAATTTTTTTTAAATAAAAACACTTCAAAAATATTGGATTGTTTTGTTCTTCAACTAATAAACAAAGATTTTATAATTTGCAAAAATTATCGCATAAATTTACGAACGAGGGAGAGATAAAATGAGAAAACTAGTAAAAATTATATTAATATTTTACATATCAGAGATATTAATTACAAGTATACTTTTCTATTGGTTAATTTATCTTTCTAATGAAGTTAGCGCTGTACAGTTAACCGCAAAAACCGCTACTGGAGGGATATTCTTAACTCTCGGTATACTTGCTTATACCTTTGGATTGAGACATGCACTCGATGCAGATCATCTGGCGGCTATTGATAATTCAACTAGAAAATTAGTACAAGAAAATAAACCGAGTCATTTTACAGGATTATTCTTCTCGCTAGGACATTCCACAGTAGTCATTTTATTGTCGATAGGTTTGATCGTTGCGACTAGAACCGTAGCGTTGAACTTACCTGCTTTAGAATCCATTGGAACTGTCATAGGCACATTGATCAGTGGAAGTTTTCTCTATTTAATAGGCCTTTTAAACTTCTTTATATTCATTACAATATTTAAATTATATAAGAGTATAAAAGAAGGTAAAATGGATGAAAAGAAATTAAATGATGCGCTGCTAAAAAGAGGATTTATGGGCAGATATTTTAATCACTTATTTAAAATTATAGATAAACAATATTATATGTATCTCATAGGTTTTCTATTCGGGCTTGGCTTCGATACAGCTAGCGAAACTGCATTATTAGCTATTACTGCAGGAGCGGCAGGAGTATTTTTAAATATACCGTTTTGGACATTATTAGTATTTCCATTTTTATTTACTGCCGGTATGACTATAATAGATACTTCTGATGGCTTCTTTATGAGTGGTGCATATAATTGGGCTTTTCTTGGACATCCTGCTAAGAAAATCTGGTACAATCTAACAATGACTGTTATTTCGGTTATGATTTCCTTTATGGTTGGTAGTTTAGAACTTTTAGGTTTAATTCAAGTAGAATTCAATCTAACTGGAACTTTTTGGGATGTAATCGCTGGCATAAATGGTGAAGTTGGGATGGGATATTTAGGCATTATTATAGTGGCTACTTTTGTTGTAACTTGGATTACATCATATGCTATTTTTAAGTTTAAGGTTGAACCGAGAATTGCTAGAAATTCTGCCTGAGAAATTGTAAGGCATATATCTTTTATTGTTAATTTTTATCCGTTATATCTAATATATGTGTAAAGAGGTCATTAAGAGACGTATTTTAGCAATCTTGGAAAACAATGTGAGGAAAATTGTCCATTTTATTTTAGTTTGAGTTATTTTGTAAATAGATTTTGGGGCTATCGTTTATGGCGTAAGAGAGTGAGATTTGAGATTAATCAAAAATCGGCGTTATGAGTAAAACAAACATAGCTAAAACAGCTCACGCAAAGTATAAATGATTTAAAACCTATTATTTTTGTGCATTATGATTTAGAGATTGTTAAAGAGGAAATATTCAACTATTGTAGAGGAAGATGGGTAGCATTACAAGGCAGATCCTTTGTAAGATATGATGCCAAAGGTGAGCCGCTTAGCTTTAAAGAAATAAACGATATTCCTAAATTTGTTAAAATATACGGAGCGAGAACAATTTATTCAACAGCAGCAATATACGAAGATTTAAAGAATCTCAAAATCAAAAAGTACACTCCTTTTATTGATATTGATGCAACATATGATGATTGGGGATAT